>MDTG01420027.1_pt1 | contig 16446 bp, 14 predicted proteins | sample 811421 | NCBI WGS metagenome assembly MDTG01 (sample SAMN05326645, study PRJNA326480) | marine metagenome | isolation source: seawater | place: Pacific Ocean: South East | collected 2011
CAAATATCCATATGTAAAAATTTATAACCAAGAAAGAAAATTATCCTTAAATCAAAATCATAATTTTTTATTAGATAAAATTGATACAAAATATTTTGTATTTCATAGCCATGACGATGTAAGATTGAATGATTTTTATTCTGAATGTTTAGATATCTTAGAAAGAAAGCATGACATTGTTCTCTGTTATACTCATGCAGATTATTTCGATGAAATTTCTAATATGATCTATCGTGAAGAAAAATGTCAGAATATGGGACAAGGCAATAGTTATAATAAAAGATTTTTAAATACATTAAATAATCTAGAAACATGTGTTTTTCACGGTATTTATAGAACTGAGGCAGTTAAAAAAATTGGATATCTTGAGGATTTTCTAGGTTCAGATCATTTTTTTATTAATAAGTTATCATGTATAGGAAATTTTTATGAAATTAAAAAAAAATTAATGATTATGAGTGAGCCAATATCTAAATGGCAAGATGGATCAGTTGAAAATAAAATAAAAAGAAATAAAGAAGATAAAACGTTTATTTTTCCATTTTTGAAAATTTTTTTTCATAGTGTAATTTTTGCTTTAAAAAAACAAAAAAATATTTTTTACAATTTTCTTTTATTAATTAATTCTTCAATTTATATTCTTAAATTTTTCATTAATGATGCTAATTTTATATATAAAAACATAAAAAAATTTATAAAATGAGTTCAATAAGAATAATACCTAGAATAGATATTAAAGGCGAAAAACTAGTTAAGACAATAAGATTGGAAGGAGTAAAATCCTTAGGAGATCCAATAGAATTTACAAAAAAATATTATACAGATGGAGCTGATGAGATTTTATTAAATGATGTTGTTGCAAGTTTATACGAAAGAAATTCACTAAATTATGTTATAGAAAATATAGCTTCAAACATGTTTATTCCAATAACTGTTTCAGGGGGAATAAGAACAGTTTCAGACGTAGAAAAAATTTTAAAATCAGGCGCAGACAAAGTAGGAATAAATACAGCTGCATGTAATAATCCAAAGTTAATTGAAGAAGTAAGTATGATTTTTGGTTCTTCATGCATGGTTCTTCAAGTAGATGCTAAAAAAATATCAAATAATAAATGGGAACCTTATATAAATGGAGGAAGAGATAGAACGCATAAAGACCTAGTGGAGTGGATTAAAGAGTGTGATTCTAGAGGTATTGGAGAAATTTTGTTAACTTCCATTGATAATGAAGGAACAGGTAATGGTTTTGATATTAAATTAATTGAGACTGTCATTAAGAATAGCAGTGTGCCAATTATTATTTCTGGAGGATTAGGAAATTTTAAAGATTTAGACTTTTTGAGAGATATGAATGCAATTTCTGGTATAGCTATTTCAAATTTTCTTCACCTTAAGAATAAAGATATTAAATCAATAAAAGATTATTTGAACAATATAAATTAATGATTGGAATAATTGATTATGGTGCTGGAAATATTTTTAGTATTTCTAATGCTTTAAAAAAAAATCAAATTGAAAATAAAATTATATCTAGAGAGAAAGATTTTAAAGATTGTAGAAAATTAATTATTCCGGGAGTTGGAGCTTTTTCTTCAGCAATAGACAAATTAAAAAGTAAAAACTTTTTTGAGATTATTAAAGAACACCAAAAAAAAGGACACCAAATTATTGGTATATGTTTGGGTATGCAAATATTATATTCTGAGGGAAATGAAAATGGAATCCATCGAGATGGATTAGATTTTATCCAAGGTTCTGTTGAAAAGCTTCAACCCAACTTAAAAGGAAAAAATATTTTTAGATTACCTCATATTGGTTGGTCAAAAATTAATATAAGTAAGAAGTATCAAAGCTACTTTAAAAATTGCAATTCAGAAAAATTTTATTTTGTACATTCATATGCTTGTATTAGTAAAGATCAAAAAACAGAGACGATTGCTAATTGTATCTATGGTAATTCTAATTTTGATTGTTTTGTTAAAAAAGATAATGTATATGGTATTCAATTTCATCCAGAGAGAAGTGGTATTTCTGGATTAAAACTTTTGAACAATATATTGAAATAAATGCCCAAAACAAAATTTGGATTACCTGAAGAAATAATATTTTGTAAAAAATGCGTTATATCTAATCAAAGACCTATTACAGCACTTGAAACAAAACATAAAGCTAGTAATTCAAAAAAAACAACTGCAATTGGAGATGATGGAATTTGTGATGCTTGTCGTTGGTCAGATTTTAAAAAAACAGAAATTGATTGGTCAAAAAGAGAACAAGAACTTTTAAAACTTTTAGATAAACATAGAAGTAAGAGTGGAAATTATGATGTTATAGTTCCAGCAAGTGGAGGAAAAGACTCTTGCTATGTAGCTCATATTTTGAAATATAAATATGGAATGAATCCTCTCACAGTTACCTGGGCACCACACATTTATACTGAGATTGGTTGGAAAAATTTGTATTCAATGATTAACTCAGGTTTTGACAACATACTTATAACACCAAACAGTGCTGTACATAAAAAATTAACTAGTCTAGCTTTTTTAAACCTTGGTCATCCTTTTCAACCTTTCATTGTTGGTCAAAGATTAGTAGGACCAAGAATAGCAATAGAAAAGAAAATTCCATTAGTATTTTATGGAGAAAATGTTGCAGAATATGGAAACCCTCTAAAAGATAATTATTCTCCCTTAATGGATGTAAATTTAATTACTGCATTCGATATATCTAATTATGAAAATTACTTGTCTGGTGTAAAAATAAAAGATCTAATAAATGAATATAAAATTCATCAAAAAGAATTAAAAATCTATTCTTCACCTACACAACAAGAAATAAACGAAATTGGATTAGAAGTACATTATATGAGTTATTACAGATACTGGTCACCCCAAGAAAATTTTTATTATGCTAGTCAAAACACTAATTTCGAAGTTGCTCAAGAAAGAACACCTGGAAGCTACTCTAAATATAGCGGATTAGATGATAAACTTGAATGTTTTCACTTTTATATGATGATGATAAAATTTGGAATGGGTAGAGCAACTTGGGATGCCGCTCAAGAAATTAGAGACGGTAAGATATCTAGAGAGGAGGGCGTTATGTTGGTAAATAAATATGATACAGAATTTCCTGAGAGATATTTTGAAGAATTTTTGGAATACATTTCTATAGATAAAGAAACCTTCTATAAGACAGTTGACAATTTTAGGTCTGAAAATTTATGGGTTAAAAAATCTAATGCTTGGGAGTTAAGAAAACCAGTTTATAACTTTTCATAAATATCAGAATACATCTTTCCAACAATATCAATTTTATATTTTTGACTTTTGCTTACACAATTTTTCCAAACTGATTTTTTTTTATTTTTAAAATAATTTATGCCCTTCACATAATCAGATAAATTATGGTTTTTAACTAAATATCCATCATATTTATGAGTTATTATGTCTTTTGCACCATAGGCTTTGTTAGCAATAACAGGTATACCACTTGCAAGTGACTCAATTATTAATTTACCAAAACTCTCATAATAAGATGGAAATATAAATAAATCAGAATTTATAAAGGTTTTTTGCATTTTAATTTCAGAGTTGATATAACCTAAATATTTGACCTTGTTTTCATTTTCAAAAAAATTTAAAAATTTTTTTGTTTTACCAAAAATTATAAAATTAATATTTTCATTTGAAAATTTTTTAATAAGTTTTACTACAATATCTGTACCCTTCCATTTTTGATCAAGATTTTGAGCACCAAATAAAATAGTAAAATTATTTTTTTTTTTTAATTCAATTTTTCTTAAAATTATTCTTTTATTATGAATTGCATTTGGGATTATTAAAGATTTTTTAAAAATTTTTAAAATAGATTTACTTTTTAATTTTTTAAAATCTGTACACGGAAATACTAATGTAGTATTTCTGATTTTCATATAATTTTTTTTTTTATTTAAAAAATTATAATATGATAAATCTTTTTCTAAATTTCCTTTTAAATGAACACAATTAAAACAATAATTTTTAAATTTATTACAATTCATAGGTACATTGCAGCCACCTGTGAATGCCCAAAAATCTCTGATTGTCCAAACAATTTTTTGTTTTAAATTAAAAATTTTTTCTAAGTTTATTGTTCTTGGCATCCAATGAAAATGAATTATGTCAGGATTTATTTTTTTAATTATTTTTTCTAGACCTGAGTCTATAAAATTATTAAAAAAAGCAAAGTTTTCATCTCTTTTAAAAAAATATATTAATAAAGAATTTATTTTGTTTAAAAAAAAAAATTTAATTTTGCTCCAAAAATTTTCATTAAGGTAGTATACATCTCTATTAGTGCTTGGTGATAAATATGCAATAAAGGATGTATATCCTACATTTTTTAAGTGTTTATGAAGTAATAATGTACTATATGTACTCCCATCACCTTTGTATGTTCCACTAACATGAAGTATACGTTTCATAGATATTTTTGTAATTATGTATTCTATTTTAAAAAATTCTCATTTAATTCCTAAAATAATTTGTATTTTCATTGTTTTTTATATCTCCATAGATTTTCCAAAACTTTATTTTTTAACTTTTATATTATTTATAATATTTCTTATTTTCGAAAAAATAAAATTTAAAATTCTTAATTTATATTTGATCCCAATATTTCTAATTTTATTTTATTTAGAACCAAATTTGATTCAAGGCAATTTTAAAAATTTATCATCATATTATAATATTACTTGGGGGATAACAGCATTATTAATTTCTTTAATTATTTATAGATGTTTAGAAAAAAAAATAATTAAATGTGAAAACATTATTTTTTTTGTGTTTTTAGGTAGTATAATTTCTTTAGCCTTAATTTTTTTGCTACATTTTTTCATTTTTGATTTTCCAATTACAAGAAATGGTTTTATCCACCCATTATCAAAAATTAATAATACTTATTTAGTTTTTTCTTTAGATGATTTAAAAGACATAAATCCAATTAATATAAGGTCAATTTATGAAATTATCGAACTAGCTTTTTTATTATCATTGCTGTTGTCATTATACAATAAAAATTCAAATTATTATTTAATAATTTGTATTTTGTTGTTTATTTTGGGGTGCTCATTTGGATCAAGATTATTTGTGATATACTGTTTTTCTATAAATTTAATTATTATATACTTTGCTAAAAATCCAAAAAAATATTTATTAATTTTATTTCTAAGTATTTTTATTTTTTTTTCCAATGTTACAATTTTTAGTTTCATACCAACTGACACATATATAAATTTATTTAAAAAAGAGGATACGAAGTTTAAAAAAATAAAATCTTTTAACAACGTTTTTGGTGAAGAGTATGTTTCTCCAAACAATATATCGACTGAATATTTTAATGAGGAAAACTTCTTTAACATGGCAAAAAATAATAATATTTATCTTGAAGATAATTATTTTGTTTATAATAAAGAAAAATATTTCAGTAATATAATTAAATTTTCAAAAAAAAGAGAAAAATTTTTAATTGATAATAATATATCTTACAAAAAAAATGAATATACAAACCGGTTTACAGAAAATTTAGATTCATTTAGAACTTCGTATTATAGATTTACTAATAATTATCAAATTGAAAGCTTTTATAATCGTCCAAATATTATTTTAATTGGACTCAGTAATATAGTTTCTAACATTACTAGTGATAAAAAAATTAATTTAAATACTTTAGACGAAAATTCATTACAAAGTTTAAAATATATATTTCCATCAGAAATTATAATTTATCATAATTTATTATTGGATACTTTTTTTCAAGGTGCGTTTTTTAGTTCAATTATTTTAATTATTATATATTCAAAAATATTTTTCTCATATTTCATTTTTATGAAAAAAAAATTAAATCATGTACCTTTTATATTGATGCTTTATTTTGGATATGATCAGTTATTTCAAACTTCCTTATTAACTGGAAAAAAATCAATATTTTTATTTTGTATTTCTTATATTTTGATATTTTATACCGTTAAATTTAAAGATTTTGATGAAAGATTTAAATAAAAATTAAATTAAGAAATTTTTTTAAAAATTTCAAAATTGCTATTGTTTCTATTTTGAATAATATTAAAATTTTCAAATTGAAGGTTCTCTTCTGAGATATTTAAAATATAATCGTACTTAAACGCGTCAATTTTTAATTCATACTTAAGATAAACTTTTTGAATATATCTATTTAAATTTTTATCAGCAAATACAAAATAGTTATTTTTTGATGTTCTTAAAATTTCATAAGGAGTTTGAGAACCCTCTCTATTTACAATTATTATTACTTTTTTTCCTGGTGAAACAGTTTTAATAAAATTTTTTATTTTTTTCATTTCTGGGATAGAGTAACTCTGATACTTTTCTCTATCTGTAAATGCTAAAAGCCATGATGGTGTTTTGCTATGTTTAATAAGAGGCTGTGAAACATTAGTTAAAACATTGAATAGTATAATTGATAAACAAAATAAATTAATTATTTTTAAATTTTTAATATCAATATTTTTTATATATTCAGTACTAATAATTAGATTTATTAACATACTAATCATAAAGTACCTCAATATCCAAGGTTGCCATGTCAGATAGTAGCTTAGAACAATAATGTTTAAAAAAGATAAAAAAGATAAAACTTTTAAAATATTATTTTTACCAAATAGAAGATAATGAAAACTCAGTACTGAAATTATAAAACCCACTAAAGAATATCCAGTATAATCAGAGTGAGGTCTCAAATTATATCCATAATCATACTCTAACCATTTAATTTGTTCTGAAATTCCTAATTTTGTATTATCAAAAAGATATTGTAATAACGAATTAACCGAATAGTTGAAATATTCATTTACAAAATTAAAACCAAAATAATGAATAGGGAATGTGATATCAAACATAGAGAAGGTGACTCTAATAAGATTTGAAAACAAACCGATAATACCATTTGGATTCGTATGCCCTTCGACATGGTCGTAAGGGCCTATAGGACCAAGTTCATGACTTAAGTTAAAAAATATTATTTCAAACGGACCAATTATCAAAATTAAAGGAATTAAAATTATTGAAATTTTGAAAAACTCCAAAAATTTTTTGAATTTAAATATATAAAAGATGAAAAAAGGAAAAACACAGAATAAGAAAAATGCAAAGTTCCATTTAATACCAATTGCATAAATTGCCGAAATAATAAATAAAACAATAGAGGATTTTGAATTAAATTTTATGTAATCATAAAATAAATAAATCAAGATTAATCCAAAAGATGCTATTAAAATATCGTTTTTAGTTGAGAGTATTGATAGAGTTATACTTGATAATGCTAATAACATTAGCAATGTTGTATAAATATAATCTTTTTTTAAATTAAGAACATTTAATATTTCAAATAAAATAACTACAATTACCAAGTATGAAAAGATTGAAAATATATTCATAAAAAAATTAGACTCAAAAATAGCAAAAAAGAAAAAAAGTAAATCTGAATTTAATGCTTGAAATACTTGATTACCATAGTGGGCGTTGAAAAATGGATAAATTGTATTTTCATTTATAAATAAATAATTTCGTTGGATATGATACGCTAAACTGTCAAAATTAGCAGGTGGCAATATAAGTGATTGAATTAATAAATATGAAGCAATGAAAACGAGTAAAATATTTTTTGCATTTCCAAAAAACAATTTTAATTTTTTTGTATCTTGACTTAAAAACTTAAAAAACTTAATTAAAATAATTATTTCAAAAATTATAAAAACAAAAAATAAATATTTCGAAATTGTCACAATTTTGAAAAGCAAAATAAGTTTTGAAATTGTGCTAATAGAGATAAATGAAAGAATATATGAATATATAAAAGATTTTTGTACATTCAAATTTTTAAATTTTAGAAATGTATAAAAAGAGAGAAACGTTAATAAATAAAAGAGACTTGGGAGTATATACATATAAATTGGTTGATATATCATTTTATATTAATTAGAAAGCCTTGTTAATGAAAAATAATTTTTATAAAGGTAAAAAAGTTTTAGTTACAGGCGCGAATGGTTTTAAAGGAGTTTGGTTATCAATGTGGCTAAAAGAGCTTGGAGCTAATGTTTATGGTCTAGGTCTAAGAAAAGATGATAATTTTTTTTCAAAAAATATTAATATTCGAAAATTGATAAAATTTTATAGTTTAGATCTAACTAATTTTAATTTATTCAATAAGTTTATCAAAAAAATCAAGCCCCAGATAGTTTTTCATCTAGCAGGTCAACCTTTAGTATTTAATTCATATCTTAATCCAATAAGAACTTTTGAAATCAATTCCAATGGTACTCTTAATGTCCTTGAGGCATGCAATAGACTGTCTGTTGTAAAATCTTTAGTCTGCATAACATCAGATAAATCATATAAAAATATAAATTCTAATACTCCTTACAAGGAAACTGATGAATTGAAGGGCGACGATCCATACAGTGCATCAAAATCATCTGCAGATATCATTATTAATTCCTATCAAAAAACACTAAAAAGAAAAAAATTAGGAATTTCTGCAGCAAGAGCAGGAAATGTGATTGGAGGAGGTGATTTCTCAAGCAACAGAATTATTCCAGATATTGTAAAATCCATATTTGCAAAAAAAACAATTATTCTTAGAAATCCTGATGCAACTCGACCATGGCAACATGTATTAGATCCTCTGAATGGATATTTGATCTTAGGAGAAAAAAATTATAATAGTCCTTCAAAATTTTCTGATGCATTTAATTTTGGCCCTCAAAAAATTACAAACATGAGTGTAATAATGGTATGTAAAAAATTTTTAAAATTTTCTAAATCAAATATAAAAATTTCAATTAAATCTAATAGAATCAAGGAACATGGTAAATTACTGCTTAACATAAATAAGAGTAAAAAAATTTTAAAATGGAAACCAATATATAGCATCAACGAATCTATAAAAAAAACAAGTGATTGGTATATGACTGTAATAGGAAATAAAAGAAAAACCTACATTGTAACAAAAAGTCAATTAAAAGAATTTGCAACCAAAACAAATTATAAAATATTATAAAATGTTAATTTCAAAAAAAAAAAACAATTAAAACTAAAGGCACAACAATTTTAAAATATTTAAATTTAAATAAAAATACAAAAATAAGAGAGATTTATTTTTCAGAAATAAAAAAAGGTTTTGTAAAAGGTTGGAATCTTCATAAAAAAACTGACTGTAATATCTCAGTAGTTTTTGGAAAAGTTAAATTTACAATTTATAAAAAAAATAAAAAGTTAAAAATAATAATAATATCCCGTAAAAATTTTTCAAATCTAAAAATCCCAAAAAATCATTGGTTTAAATATGAATCATTAAATAGTCCATATTCAATTATTGTAAATTATATTAGTCTTAAGCATTCTAACAATGAGATGATAAAAAAAGATGCGTTAAAATTTATGACACCTGAATGAAAAAAAGATTATTAATTTTAGGTGCATCTGGATTTTTGGCATCAAATTTTATTAATAAATACAAAAAAAAATATCAAATAATTTCATCTATTAAATCAAAAGTTAAATCAAAAAATAAATTATTTAAAGGCACAAAAATAATCAATGAGAACATCTTAGATAAAAAAATAAATCTATACTCTGATGATACAGTTGACTTTGCAATATATTCAATTGCTCTAGGCTCAAAAGAGTCAAATGAAAATAAACATTTATCATATAAAATAAATTATGGAGGTATAAAAAAATTCTGCAAAATTATAAAAAAAAATAAAATTAAAAGAATTATAAAAATATCTACCATTAAAGTTTATGGCAACAGCCCAAATATTAAAATAACTGAGAGAGTTAGAGCAAATCCTAAAGATAATTATGCATCTCACATTTATAAAGCTGATCAATATCTTAAGGAATTTTGTATCAAGAATAATGTAAAATATTTTATTTTGAGAGTAGCAAATGGGTTTGGTCTACCTTTAATAAATTCGAAAGAAACAGAAAGAATTTTATTAAATAATTTTGTTAAACAAGCTCTAAAAAATAGAAAAATTAAAATTAATAGTGAGATAGATTTATATAAAGATTTTGTAAGCATTAACAATATTATTGACGCAATAGACTTTATTATAAACAAAAAAAATTTAACTGAAGGCTTATATTTGTTCAGTAATAAATTTTCTCAAAAATTATCCCAAATTACAAAAAAAATAAAAATTATCTACTTAAAGAAATTTAAAAAAGAAATAAAAATTTTAAGTAAATTTAAAGATAAAAAATCAAACACAAAGTTTAAAATTAGTTCTGCTAAAATCAGGCATGCAGGTTTTAAATCGGTAAATAATGAATTAGATGAATTAAAAAAATTAATTTTAAGATTTAAGATTTAAATTGAGGTCTATTTTTTAAAAATGGTTCCTCAATAAATTTTCTTGATGTAAAACTTAATAAGAATAAAACCAAAAGATAATAAAAAAGATTTATTTCAATATCCTCTTTTGATTTTATTATTATAAGCAACATATGCGAAAGATATATTGAGTAAGATATACCACCAAACAAATAAGAAAAATTATTTAATTTTGAACTAATTAATTCCTCATTTGAAATAAAAAGAGCTAATGAGAGAACTGCAAAAATACTGATACTAAGAAAAATAATTTCAACAATAAATATATTTCTAGTTGATAAATTAAAAAAAATAAAAAAATATAAAATTACAATGAATGGTAATAAATAATGATTATATTTTCTTAATATACTCAAAAACTTATCTTGAAATAAGTAAAAAAGTAAACCAATTACTATACTATCTAATCTAAAAATAGTTACTCTTCTAATATCCTCCCCCCAATTGAAATCGTTAAATAAAAAATAAATGAATTTTAATAGGTAAAAAAAACTAAACCATACAATTATAAATTTAAAAATATTTTTAATATTAAAAATTTTTTTAGAAAATAATAAAATAGGTGTAAAAAGTAGATAAAACCACTCCTCAACACTTAAGCTCCATGCAATAGGATAGTAATCAGATTCAAGATTAATTTTAAAAAAATTTTGTATGAAAAAAAAAAATTTAAAGAAATCTAAAGAAAAAATTTTTCCAAGTATTAAAGAGATTATTCCTAAATAGAAAAAATATACAGGAAGTGTTCTTAAAAAACGACGGAATAGGAAGATTTTAAAATTAGAAAATTTATTACTTTCAAAAATTTTTATAATTTGAGGAGCTAATACAAATCCACTTATAACAAAAAAAATTTCAACACTAAGGGATGAAATTAATTCTAAATGAATATTGTTTAAGTAACTTAAGTAATAATGGCAAATAGCAACATTTGTTGCCAAAATACCTCTTAAAAGTTCGATTGAATATTTGATTTTTGGTTTCACTAAAGATTTTTATAAATTATAGGTGATATAAAATTTCCATCTGTAAGTATATAAATAAACAAAAAAATCATTAAAATTATTAAGATAGTTTTTATTATTTTTGAATTCATTATTAATAAAATATTTTATTTTGTAAAAATATCGACATATTTTTATGACCTAAGGCAGAAAAATGTCCAAATCTATTAAAATTTTTTAAGTTACATTTATTATTTTTCTCAAAAGCTTTTCCAGAATCAATATTTTCAATTTTTAAATTTTTTAAATTTTTAATAATTTTATCGTGTAAAAAATGATTTTTATTAATACTGCAATTAAATTTATTAGGTAAAATTACTATTAATAATTTAATGTTTTTTTCTTTCAAAATTTTTTTCATATTGATTGAAATTTTAGACATAATTTCAATTTGAGTTTTATAAAAGTTCTCACTTTCCTCAAAATTCCTTATCAATTCTTTTTTTGGTTTATTTATTATTTTTTTTAAAAAATAAAATGAATTAGAAAAAAAATTTATTAAAAAAAAATTTCTTTTTTTATTAGTATTGTTTTTATAATTTTGAACATAATTTTCTTTTTTCAATTCTGAATTTATTTGGTTTATATTACTATTAATATTTTGTTTAAATTCAGAATTATTTAAATATTGTTTTAATAAAGTAAGAGAATACTCTATATTTAAGTCTCCTCCTTTATCTTTATATTTTATGTAAGGTCGCGCAATATCGTTTTCTTCGGAATGAAACCATACAATTTTTTTGACATTTTTAAATTTAGGTAGATCAATAAATTCTTTAATTAAAGCAAATTGCGAAAGAGGGCCTGAATTCGCTAAACTCATATTATAAATTTTTTGATTTTCCAAAAGATTTACAAAGCTTTTCTCTCTTTCAATTTCAGCAAAATTAAGAAAACTATCTCCTAGAAATATATATTTATAATCAGAGATGTTTTCGTCGTTAAAGAAACCAAGATCGTCTGTAATATTATAAGTTAAATAATTTCCTATTCTGCCATTGTAAATTTTACTATTTTTTAAATTTGTTAGGGGAATAATTTTTTTCTTGTTGATATTTAAAGGCTTGTATTTTTTTACGTACAAATATTTAATTACACTTAAAGGTTCATAGATATTTAAGTTTTTTTCTTTAAACTCAAGAGTATCATTGTGTTTAAAATAAATATTTGTTCTTATCAAAATAAATTCAAATACAAACAGCACAAACAATAGTGTTATTAATATCGTATATTTCTTACTTAGAACTAAGTAAATCACTATAATTAATTGAAAAACTAAAATTATTTGAACATTTTTTGTGTGATCTAAAAAGAAAAGAAATATTATTAAAGAGAATAAATAAAAAAATGAAAAAAATTTAAATAATTTTATCATTAGTATAAATAATTGTATGAATTGTTAGTATCATCTTTTATGTATTAAGTATAAAAATATTTTTTATGCCTTCATTATTTCATAATAAACAAATTGTAATTTTTTTAGTCACTTTATTATTTTTTTATTTTTTATCCACTAAGCAAATAAATAACATTTTTTTTGTTGGGGATGATTATACAATGCTATTTTTTAATGATAAAAATTACCTAAAATCTTTTTTATTCACTGACAGTTGGTGGAGACCATTTAAAAATATTTTTTATAATTATTTTAATCTCAATTTTTATTTAAACTCGTATTTGATTATTAAAGTAAAAATTTTTCTTCATATATTAATAACAATCATAATATATTTTTATTTTTTTAAATTTTCAAAAAATTTAAAGTTAAGTTTAATTTTATCTATTTTGTTTTTAGTCCATCAAAGTGGTGTAATGTCAACAATTAGTATCGACACTGTGGGTCAACAATTGTGTACTTTATTTGGAATTTTATCTTTTATATGTTCAAAAACTTTTTGTGATAAAAATAAAATAAAATATCTACTCCTTTCATTATTTTTGACTTTCTTGTCTCTTTTAAGTAAAGAAAATGGTGTAAGTTTTCTTTTGATAAACTCACTAGTTTTAATTTTTTTTAATTCTGGAGATAAGATCTTAAGTTTAAGAAATCAGTTCTCAAAAAATTTTATACCAATTTTATTATTTGTATTTATTTTTATATTCTTTTTATTTTTAAGGTTTAATTTAAATGCTACCTGGAATCCCAGTTTTGGAAGTGAAAGATATTCAATTGATATTTTAAAATCTATTATTAATTTATTTCAATATAATTTCAGTATCTTAAATCCAATTGATAATACATTGGTTTATCTAGTTTTAAAAAATTTGAGTACATATAATATTTTTGTTCTATTATTTTCTGGATTTTTAATATTATTTTATTTTTTTTTTGCACTTAAAAATTAAATTTAATAAAAATCTATTTTTATTTTTTTTATTATTTTTATCATCATCCATACCTGTAATATTTTTATATCATATTAGTGAGTTATACACATACCATTCAATTTTTTTCTTTGGTTTATATTTGTTAAATTTATTAAATCAAAATCCCAAATATAATTTTCTAAAATTAACATTAGTTTTTACATTTATTTTTTTTTCATCGACTAGTTATTTTATTAAATCAAACAATGTGAATAAAAATTCAATTTTAAGTAAAAATTTATTTAATTATTTTGAAAACTTAAAATTAGAAAAAAAAAATATATCAACTATATTTTTTATAGAAAACAAGGAGAGTTTAAGTAGATACTCTATATTTAAAATTAATAGTATAGAGTCTTTAATACCAAGATTTTTTGTAAGAAATAATTTTAATTTTTACTTTCGCCCAATAAAAGATAAAAACTTCAATATACACTCAAATGGTGAGAATTTAAAATTTTATCCAGGCGATAATAAAGAATTGGAGCACCTTCCTAAAAAAATTTTAACTGATCCAAATTTTATGATTTTATATTTAGATGTTCCAAAAAATATGACAAATTTTAAAAAAATAATCAATTATTATTTATTTCACAATCAATGTATTGTAGTGATAAGTCCAATTAGCAAAATAAACAAAAAAATTTGTAACAATAATACTTAAATAAATACTGAATACATATATAGCTTTATTATGAAAAAAAATTATATAGTGATTACTGGTGGAGCAGGTTTTGTTGGATCCAATCTAATAGAAAAATTTTTAAAGAAAACTAAATTTAAAATTATTAGCTTAGATAATTACAGTTCAGGATTTAGAAAAAATCATATTAAACACAAAAGAGTAAGATATATAAAAGGTAACACTAAAGATTTTAAAAAATATTTTAAAAACTTAAGAAACAGAATAAAAACAGTCTTTCATTTTGGTGAATTTTCAAGAATCGCTCAAAGTTTTGAATTATATAAACAATTGTACGAAAGTAATATTGCAGGATCATTTCAAGTTATAAATTTTTGTAAGGAAAACAAGATTAAAATCATATATTCGGCTACATCAGCTTTTTTTGGCAATAATTTTTCTGATCAAAATTTGTCACCTTACGCTTTTACCAAAACACAAAATCTTAAAATGATTTTAAATTTTTCAAAATGGTATGATTTAAAATACGAAATAATTTATTTCTTTAACGTCTATGGTCCTAGGCAGATAACTAATCATAAAATGGCGGCTGTTATTGGAATATTCGAAGAATGTAAGAAAAAAAATTTGCCATTACCAGTTGTAAAGCCTGGCACACAAAAAAGAAACTTTACTCATATAAATGATACTGTTGATGCTTGTTTTTATGCATTTAAGAAAAATAAAAATAGACAATATACTATAAGCCATAAAAACTCTTATAGTATTTTAGAAGTGGCTAAATTTTTTAAACAAAAATTTAAACTTATAACTTATAGAAAAGGAGAAAGGTTTAAATCTACTTTAATGAATAAAGTATTAAACCAAAAATTATATCATTTAAAAGGTAAAATAGATTTAAAAAAATATATTGATAATTTTTTAAAAAAATTATGATTAAACCCTAATAAAAAATAAAATGTTAATTAAAAAAGTTTCTATAATAATTCCTGTTTATAACGAAAAAAAAACAATTCAGAAATGTTTAAATAAAGTTTTGTCTACAAACATTTATGATTTTGAAAAAGAAATAGTTATTTCTGATAACAATTCAAATGATGGTACTAAAGAAATATTAAAAAATCTTAATTATTCGAATGTGAAAATATTATTCAGAGAAATCAATGAGGGGAAAGGAGCTAACATTATAAATGCAATAAATCATGTAAGTGGTGATATTGTAATTATGCAAGATGCTGATCTAGAATACTCTCCTGATGATTATGAAGATCTAGTAAGACCATTTATAAAATATGATGCTGACGTTGTTTATGGAACAAGATTAACTGGTGCAAAAGAGTTTAGAGTTTTAGGTTTACCTAATTTTATAGGAAATAAACTCTTAACCTGGTCAGCAAATTTTCTTTATAGCAAAACTTTTTCAGATATTGAAACTGGATATAAAGTTTTTAAGGCATCAATTTTAAAAGAAATGAAGCTTGTATCCAAAGGCTTTGAAATAGAAACAGAGATGACATCAAAAATATCAAAAAATAAAAATTTAATAATTTTTGAAACCCCAATTACTATATTTTCAAGAACATACGATGAAGGAAAAAAAGTAAGATGGTGGCATTTTTTTACAAGTTTATATTCTTTATTAAAATGGAGATTTATAAAGAATTAATGATCGATTTCGAAAACCCGTCAACTTTAACAATACCTGGATTTAAAAAACATGAGGAAATTTGGGGAGGTTGTTACCCACCAAATAAAATATCTTCATTGGAATGGTACAAAAAATTTGAGGATAAAATAGAAACACAAATGAACAAAAAAGAGTTTTTCCCATTATTTAGATTAAGTGATGGTGAATTTATTTTTCTTTTGGGAAGAAAATTTAAACAATATTCATTTTTCAGTAGAATCCACCATTTTTTTCATCATTTAAAAAGATCAATTTATTATGGTAGTACGTTTTATAGTTCAGGTAGAAAAGGATATTGTGAGACTTACTCATATTTATCTTTAAAAAAC
>MDTG01219258.1_pt1 | contig 16445 bp, 19 predicted proteins | sample 811421 | NCBI WGS metagenome assembly MDTG01 (sample SAMN05326645, study PRJNA326480) | marine metagenome | isolation source: seawater | place: Pacific Ocean: South East | collected 2011
CACATCTTTCGGCACCGGCCATCCCACCGTATGCAGCACCTCGCCCTCCTTATGCTGGGCGGGGTCAATCTCCCACAACTCCTTGATGCCAATCGCATAGGTTTGCGGATCACATTCGGCACGCAAATCAAATTGCTTCATTAAACGTTCAGCAAGCGAACCACGACATCCTTCTGCAAAAACAGTGTAGTTAGCGCGTAGCTCCATTGATGGCTGATAGCTGTCTTTGCGACTTCCATCTTTGGCAATGCCAAACGGTCCGGTCAGAATGCCCTTCACCACCCCTTCTTCGATGATAACATCGGCAGCGGGAAATCCGGGGAATATTTGCACGCCTGCCGCTTCCGCCTGCGCACCGAGCCAGCGTGTAAAATTGCCGAGCGACACAATGTAATTGCCGTGATTCTTCATTTGCGGTGGCGTGATCAGACGGCTGCCGCCTGTTTCGTTCAGCAGCATGAAACGGTCTTTGGTGACAGGCACATTCAGCGGTGCATCCAGCTCCTGCCAGTTGGGCAGCAACTCGTCCAGCGCGCGCGGCTCCAGCACCGCCCCCGACAAGATATGCGCGCCCACTTCCGAACCTTTCTCTACCACCACCACATTCAAGCTCTGGCCGTTTTCTTCGGCGCATTGCATGAGGCGAATGGCAGTGGACAGACCCGACGGCCCTGCGCCCACAATCACCACGTCACATTCCATGACCTCGCGTTCTTCAGCGGCTGGATTCTCGTTTGGGGTGGATTCTTCAGACATGCGATTACTCCCTGACGGCATGGCCGCTTATTATTGTTGTCGTGTGCAAATTTGACTATAGCAAAAAGCCGCTTAGTCGGCAATCTTAACGCTATACTGAAAGGAATTAACGCTCGATCGAGCTTGAAATGTCGTCGTTGAGTGCGGCATTGTGGGTTAATTCGCCTTCGCCCTGCACATGCTGCATGTCGCTCACCTGCGAGGCAAAGATGCCATTATTCAGCCCTGCCTCTTCCAGCGCTACTGTGTTCAACAGCGAGGTAAGTGCTTCTTGCGATAGGCTTGTATGTTTAACCGACATTAATGTTGACTCCACAGTTCCTGCTCAGCGTCGATGCCGTTCAGAAACTCTAAGGCTTTTTTCTGCGCGTCTAAGGTGGGCAACTGACCGCTCACACAATCGCGCACGCGTTTGATATCTTTATATTTCACACCGCAACTCGCCAGCACCCCCTTGGTGTTGGTCATGCGCTGATCTGCCAGCAATGCGTTGGCATATTCCATGTCGTTATGCCCGCGCAATGCGTGGTTCAACTCCAACACGGCTTTAGCCGCAATATCCGGTGCATAGATATACTTCATCGCTTTACATCTACATTTTTACCTATTACCCATTGCTATCAGTATATCCGACAAATGTTACAAAACTGTTAAGGCCACTGGCACTGCATGCAGCCCAACCCCGAAATCCGACAATTATTACAATGGTACATTGAAGCCGGCGTGGATGAAGCCATCGCCAGCAGCCCCACGGACTGGTTTGGCGAAAGCGTGCGCGACGCCTTGCCCGCCCCGGCTGAAGTGACCAGCATTCATCAGGCATCGCCGCCCGCCGCCACACCTCACACGGCACCGCAGCCCAGCCCCCCACAAACCGACATGTCGGCAGAGATTGCAGCGATTATGCCGCCAACGGCACCCCGCGCACCGTCCAACATGGCACCCAGCGGTTCGCTGGCCGATGCGATTAAAGACGCGCGTGAACGTGCCAACAAGGCAGACTCGCTGGAGGCATTGCGCACCGCCATTGACGGATTTGAAGGCTGCAGCATCAAAAAAACCGCTAAACAAACGGTATTTGCAGATGGCGTGGCCGACTCGGGCGTAATGTGCATTGGCGAAGCCCCGGGCGCAGACGAAGATCGACAAGGCGTTCCGTTTTGCGGTGCTAGCGGCCAGCTATTGGAGCAGATGCTCAATGCGATTGAGCTAAAACGCGAAGAAAATTATTATATCTCTAACGCTGTTTTCTGGCGCCCACCGGGCAACCGCCAGCCCACCACCGAAGAAATCGAGCTATGCCGCCCCTTTGTCGAAAAACATATCGCGCTGGTGAAGCCCAAACTATTGATCCTGATTGGCGGAACAGCCGCAAAAGGCGTGCTAAACCAGTCGCGTGGCATCACACAACTGCGTGGAAAATCATTCACTTACAGCAACGAATATCTGGATGATGAGATTCAGGCACGCGTACTGTTTCACCCCTCTTATTTGCTGCGCCAGCCCTTACAAAAAAAATTAGCATGGGCTGACCTGCTGGAAATTAAAGCGTTTTTGAAATCGCTCTAGAGCCAGCCTAGCTATATCAGCCCTTGCCATTCTAAGTCATTCAGCTTATATTATTTCGCTCAAAAACAAAAAACGTTAATAAAGTTTTAACACTATAGGTATTTGGTTATGGCAAGCAAGCAAGCGGCGCAGCCGCTGTACAGCTTATATGGCGGTATATTCGCCCTGACGGTGAGTCTGGTGATTGTGCTTAGCACATTGATCCCGGCACCCACCGCCTACACCCCGCTCACAAAAGAGGACATTGCGGCTTATGCCCCAAAGGATGGGCTGAGCGACCGTGATATCGCCCGCTATCAGGCTATTTACAGCCTGCAAAAAGACGGCAACTGGGACGAGGCCGACAAGGTGATCTCGAGCTTGCAGGACACCACCCTGCTGGGCGCAGTGCAGGCACAACGTTATCTGCATCAAGACTATGTGAGCGATTATCAGGAGCTCGCCGCTTGGCTGAAGCAATATAATGATATGCCCGAAGCCGCGCGTATTTACCGTCTGGCGCAGCGCAAGCGGCCCGTTGGCACACTCGCACCGATGCGCTACACCACCGCTAAAGCCCTGACCGGCGACGGCAATGCCCGTAAAATAGCTGGCACGCGCCCCGGCACATTTATGACTGGCCTGAATTACTGGCAACGTGGCGAATTAGATAATGCGCTCACTTTCTTCAAAGCCGCGCACAAACATGCCAAAGGCGAATGGCACAAAGCTGCGGCACTGTATTGGCAGGCACGCGTGCTGCACAAGCAAGGGCTTGAAGAGCAAGCACAAACCGCCTTTAGTCGCGCCGCTGACTATCCGCGTACATTCTACGGATTGCTGGCCGCAAAACAAACCGGTCAGGCCACACTGGCACGCATGGATGCACCTAGCGTCAGCGCTGCGCTGCTGAAGAAACCAGCGACCAAACGCGCATTAGCCTTTGCGGCGATTGGCAAGCATAAGCGTGCCGAAAGCGAACTACGCATTCTGTTCAACAGCGTAAACAACGCACAGAAAGCCGAACTGATTAGTCTGGCCGCGTCGCTCGACATGCCTGCATTGCAGCTGCGTCTGGGAAATCACTTCAGCTATAAAGGCGCTGAGTATGATCTGGCAAACTACCCTGCCCCGCGCTGGCTGGAAGACAGTAAATATCTGGTAGACCCGGCATTGATCTTTGCGATTGCACGCCAGGAATCTGCCTTCCGCCCCGATGTCAAAAGCTATGCGGGAGCGACGGGCGTGATGCAGCTTATGCCTGCAACCGCACGCTATATCATCCGCAAGGAAAAGCTGGACGAGGTGGAAGTAGCAAGCCTGAACGGCTATGCACCCGCATCCTCCATCAGCATGGACAAGCTGGATGATCCGGTCGTCAATATTACGGTTGGTCAGCACTACATCACCTATTTACGTGAGAAAAGCTACATCACCGACAATATGATCCATCTGCTGACGGCGTATAATGCCGGGCCGGGCAATGCGATTGAATGGCAAAAACGCTTTGCACGTGTCGAAGATCCGCTCTTGTTTATCGAGCGCATTCCATTCCGCGAAACCCGCCATTATGTGATGCAGGTGATGGCCAATTATATGGTCTATAGCGCTATGTTGCGTAACGAAGACACCGCCGCTGCCAAGCTGATCGAAGGTGAATGGCCACGCTTCGACACGCTTGGACAGGCAGGGGATGCCGTATCGCACGCAGGTTAGGATTGACCGTACGACCGCACGCGCATTACACTGCGCGCATGAGTAAAACCACACCTGATTTTTCGATCGAATCGCAATATGACGCGAGCGCGCCCATATGCGGCGTGGACGAAGCAGGCCGCGGCCCTTGGGCCGGCCCGGTGGTGGCCGCAGCGGTGATTTTGCCGCAGGATAGCAACTGGCATGGGCTGAACGACTCCAAAAAACTCTCCGCCACACGCCGCGATGGGCTGTATGCGCAAATCATGGCAGAGGCCGATGTCGGTATTGGCATCGCCGAAGTGGCCGATATCGACCAGCTGAACATTCTGGGCGCGACCAAACACGCGATGCAACAGGCCGTCGCTGCACTCAGCACGCCCCCCGCTGTCGCACTCATAGACGGCAACCAGCCACCGCAACTGCCCTGCCAAAGCGTGAGCGTTATCAAGGGCGATGCGAAAAGCCTTTCCATTGCCGCTGCCTCCATTATTGCCAAGGTCACGCGCGACCGTCAGATGTGCGCACTGGCCACCCAATTCCCGCACTATGGCTGGGAGAAAAATATGGGCTATGGCACCAAGCAACATCAGGAAGGGCTGCGCACACACGGCATCACCGCACACCACCGCCGTTCTTTCGCGCCCATTCGCGCGCTCATAAACGAGGCCGCTTAACATGAAAAATGTGCGTTACAGCCGCTCCTACCCCAAAGCGTTCGGCAAGCTGGTCGACAAGCTGGCCGCTCCTGCCTTCAAAAAGCGTGGGTTTGGGCAGGCGCGCGTGCTAACCGACTGGCCGGCTATCGTAGGCCATGATATTGCCGCCTATTGCAGCCCGCAGCGTGTGGCTGGCGATCGCTTTGGCAAACATGGCAGCAGCCTGCATGTGGCAGTGCTGCCCGCCTTTGCCTTGCATTTACAACAGCAGGAGCCGATTATTCTGGAACGTATCGCCACCTATTACGGCTATCGCGCGGTGCATAAGCTGGTGCTACACCAGACACATGAGCTGCCCAGCCCTGAAAAAGCCAGCAAAGCCCCACCGCCTGAGCTGGATGCACAAAGCCAGCACGAACTGGACACGCTCACCGCCGAGGTGGAAGACGATGCGCTGCAAGCGGCCTTGCGCAAACTGGGCGCGTCGATGAAACAAAAGCAGGCTTCTCTTGCCAAACCCGATTCCGACGCCTAAATGTTAGATCAATCAATATTAATAGTGACGAAGTGGCCTGAACGTGCCCCTTTTTCGCTGATCCAATAGACTGGAGATTACTATGACACGCACCCTGACCTCCCCCATGTTTTTAATCATTCTGGTTGTTCTGGCCGTTACCGCAGCGGGTGGCTATTTCGTTGGCACGCAACAAATGGCAGCTGAAAAAGACACAGCAGCCGCCAAGGACGAAAAAACAACCACACAGGCAAGCGAGACCGATGCCGCGGATGCACAAGCGCCAGCCGCAGACAGCCATGACCATGAGCACGGCCATGACCATGCCGCTATGGGCGAAGGCGTAGAGCAACCTACCATTGCCAACACCACACCAGAGCAGACGCAAGCTGCTGACGCTACCTCGCGTGCCATGCTGGAGATTCAGGAAGATGATATCGTGCTCGGCGAAGAAGACGCACCTGTTACCATGATTGAGTATTCGTCCATGTCATGCCCACATTGCGCGCATTTCGCCACCGAAGTGTTCCCTGTGCTGAAAGAAAAATACATCGATACCGGCAAAGTGAAATTCACCAACCGCCCATTCCCACTGAATGCATCGGCGCTGGATGCGGCCAAACTGACCATGTGCGTGCCAGAAGAAGAGCATTACAGCTTTGCGAAAGCCCTGTTCAAAACGCAGGAGCAATGGGCATTTGACCAGAATTACCGCGACAATCTGCGCCAAATCGCACTGGTGGGCGGCGTATCGGAAGAGGCTTTCAACGCCTGCATGGAAAACACCGAGCTGGAAGAAAAGCTGCTGAATGGCCGTATGCAAGCACATCAGTCGCTGGGCGTGCAATCGACCCCCACCTTCTTCATCAATGGCGATATTGTGCAGGGCACCGACAATCCGGATGATTTCTCGGCCATCATCGACACCCATCTGGACGCGGTGAGCGAGTAAGCCACCCTATGAAACACTCGCCCAAAGACTCCCCCCTACAGGCACTGGGCGAGCGTATCAACAAAGCCAAGGCCGCACGTGCCGAACAGGTGCGCGACGCGGCTCCCTCGCCGCACGGCGCCGCCATGCGCATGGGGCTGGAGCTTGTCAGCGGCTTTGCGGTCGGCGCTCTCATCGGCTTTTTTGTGGATGATTATTTCGGCACTATGCCTATTTTCTTCCTTACCTGCATTGCTATTGGCACTGCTGCGGGTGTGAAAAATATGATGCAATCGGCACGTCGCATGGCCGAAGATATCGAACGCGCCGAACAAGCCGAAAAAGATGCGCGCAATCAGTAGCGTTAGGCAGTAAACCTTTATAGCTACTGTGTTTTTAAGCACAATCCCCCCATGGCACCGCTCAGCCTGCGCAGCAAAGCAAAATAGCTATCCACAATCTGCAAATTACCCTTGACCCTGTCGGTGGGTGTCGTTATGTAAATGCGGCTTTTATAAAAAGCAGTAAGACATGCAAGGAGATAAGACGTGGCCGCTGGACATAGCCCGCTCGCACAATTCGAAGTGAAACCTCTGATCCCTATGCCAGAGCTGGCGGGGTTCAACATCGATTTTACCAATGCTTCTTTGTTTATGGTGCTGGCCGTTGCCGCAACCATTTTGTTCCTTAGCCTGAGCGTGCGTGGCCGCGCGTTGGTGCCGGGTCGCTGGCAGTCTATGGCTGAGTTGAGCTATCAGTTTATTGCAAATACCGTGCGTGATAATTGCGGCAATGAAGGTAAAGCCTACTTCCCGTTCATCTTCACGCTGTTCATGTTTATTCTGCTGTGTAACCTGCTGGGAATGATTCCTTACAGCTTCACCGTTACCAGCCACATCATTGTGACCTTCGCACTCGCGCTGTTCATTTTTGTAGGTGTGACCCTGATTGCCATTTTCAAACATGGCTTCAAGTTTCTGGGGTTCTTCCTGCCGCACGGCACGCCGTGGTGGATGGCTCCGATGATGTATTTTATCGAATTATTCTCGTATCTGGCGCGCCCTGTCAGCCTGTCGGTACGTTTGGCCGCTAACATGATGGCCGGACACACCATGCTGAAAGTAATTGCCGGATTCGTAGTTATGCTGGGTGTTGCCGGCGTTGCCCCATTGCTGCTGCTGGTAGCGTTGACGGGCTTCGAGGTGGGCATTGCCCTGCTGCAAGCCTATATCTTTACCGTGCTGACCTGTGTGTATCTGAACGATGCATTGCATCTGCACTAGAAGATGTGACGATTATTGTGAATGCTGTGATTTAATTTAAGGAGAATGTTATGGATTACGAAGCAATGAAATTTATCGGTGCGGGCCTGATGGGTCTGGGCATGTTGGGTGCAGCTATTGGTGTGGGTAACATCTTCGCTGCTATGCTGACCGGCCTGGCACGCAACCCTGCAGCTGAATCGAAACTGGCGAAATACATCTATGTAGGTGCTGGTCTGTCGGAAGCTATGGGTCTGTTCGCCCTGGTAATCGCACTGCTGCTTATCTACGCTGTTTAATTCAAACACCGATAGTTAGGCAATTATGGACGAAACCCGCGACATAGAGGGTACGGAAAGCTTTCCCGGTTTTGACGAAAGCGGCTACACCAGCGATAATGCTGAGGCCGCTTCGCCAACCGGTGAGTCAGCCGACGTATCGACAGATAGCATGGATGCAGCCGCACAAAATAATGTGGAAAAGCTCGAGAAGGATGTAGATGCCTTGAACACAGGCGTGGATTCGCTGAACACCGGTGTGAAAGCACTGGAACAGCAGATCGAAGGCCTGAAAAAAGACATCGAAACCATCAGTGGTGATATCGAGCACGAGCTGCACACCGAAACCCATGCACCGGCTGAAAGCCATGATATGGGCATGCCACAGCTGAATCCTGAGTGGTTCCCTAGCCAGCTCTTCTGGCTGACGGCTTGTTTCATCGTGCTGTATCTCTTTATGTCGCGGCTGATTATCCCGAAAATTCAAAACGTGCTGGAATACCGCTCCAGCCGCATTGAACAAGACCTTAACCGTGCTGATAATCTGAAAGCAGAAGCCGAAGACGTGCAGCAGGGCTATGAGAAAGCCATGATCGAAGCGCGTGACAATGCAACCAGCACCATCGCGGACGCACAAAGCGCCATCGACACCAAAATGGCCGATGAGTTTGCCGCGCTGGATGCCAAGCTGGCAAAGAAAATGGCTGAAGCTGAAAGCAGCATTGCCAAGGCAAAGCAAGCGGCGTATAAAGAAGTAGCACCTGTGGCAACTGAGCTGGCTGGCACCATTGTTGAGCAGCTTGTGCATGTGAAGCCTGCTGCTGACAAGCTGGATTCTGCCGTGAGCGCACATATGAAGAAACAAGGGTAAGGCATGAATATGGACTCGTTTATTCAAGATCCGACCACATGGGTTGCAGCCGCATTTGTGCTGTTTGTGATTGCATTCATCAAATTTGCACTTCGCCCTATCACCCGCATGCTGGATCAACGCTCCGACATCATCAAGAACGAGCTGGACGAGGCGGTGCGCCTGCGCGAAGAAGCACAAGCGATTCTGGCGGATTATCAAAAGAAACAGCGCGAAGCCAATGAAGAGGCCGAACGTATTCTGGCGACCGCCAAATCGGAAGCATCGCGCATGCAGCAAGAAGCGGAAAAGACCCTTAAAGACGCTATCGAGCGCCGTGTAGCAATGGCAAACGACAAGATTGCCCGCGCCGAAAGCAAAGCACTGGAAGAAGTGCAGGAAAACGTGGTTGAGATTGCTGTGAATGCCGCGCGCTCCATTATTCTGGAGCATATGGAAGACGCATCGGACGATGAGCTGATCCGTCTGGCCATTGACGATATTGATCGTATCGTTCACTAGCCCCACTCTGATATCCATGACAATAACGCAGCACGCCCGCGCCCTCCTTAGCGCGGGCTGCGTGTTTGTGGCAGCAGGCCATGCCCATGCCGGCGCGTGGACGCAAGCACAGGGCGACCTGCTGGCGATCTCCAATCAGGTCTATTTCACCAGCGATGCGTTCTGGGATCTGGACGGCGACAAGCAATCGCAGTCGCGTTTCAATAAATACGAAATCAACCCCTATCTGGAATATGGCCTGCGCGATGACATCACCCTTGGTGCCAACCTGTTCCTGCAATATGTGAGGCAGGATATTAACGGCCAGAGCGAGGATAATATCGGGCTGGCCGATACCGAGCTGTTTCTGCGCAAGCGCCTCTACAAGGATGATAACTGGGTTATCTCGCTGCAACCTTTGCTGAAATTGCCCAGCCAGTTCAGCGACGATGATGCCCTGCCCCGTGGCGGCTCCAGCCCGTGGGACGCCGAGTTGTCCCTCATGGCGGGCTATAGTTTCAAAGCGCTCGCGCGCTACCATTTTGTCGATAGCCGCATCGCCTATCGCAAACGCGCCAACAGCCTGCGCGATCAGGTGAAGCTGGAAGCCAAACTTGGCTGGCAACTCTATGACGGATTCTATGTTATCCCCGCTGCCTATGCCACACTCAGCACCGATTTGCCCGATAACGCCACCTTTCAGCAATCGGGCGAGCTGGATTATGATTTATACAAGCTTGAGCTGACCGGCCTATACAAGCTGGACGATAGCCGCTTTGTGCAGGCAGGCGGCTTTGCCCATGTCGATGGCCGTAACACTGGCAAAGGCTACGGCTTCATGCTATCGATAGGACAAACATTCTAGGAGCAGGCATGGCGCAGGCAGCAAAGCTTGGCGAACTGGCGGCAAAAGAAGCAGGCACCACTCACCCGCAATTGCGGGCCGCACTCGAGCAACAAGCCAGCAGTGGCGAACGGCTGGGTGAGATTCTGGTGAATCAGGGCATCATCACCCCGCTGCAGTTGCGGCGCTTGCTGGCGCACCAGCTCGACATGCCGCTGGTTGATATCTCCAGCCACTTACCCGATGCCAGCCTGTTGGTCTATGACGACATCCACACCTATTGCAAACGCGCCTTTGTGCCATGGCGCATGAATGAAGGCACGCTGGTGCTGGCCTGTGCCGACCCGTCAGACGATTTCAAAACATGGGCGCAAAGCCAGTATGACGCTCACGTGCAATTTGTGCTGACCTCCCCGCGCGACGTATTATTTGCCATCGAGCACTGGCACGGCAAGCGTATCGAGCATGAGGTGCGCGAAGAGCTGGCCGAACGCACCCCGCATTATTCAGCCAAACGCACGCTATTTGGCCATCAGCGTATCTGGATGGGGGCGCTGGCCTTGCTGGCCGCCTTCTGCCTCACGCTCTACCCGCAGGCGACCCTGATTGCCGGGCTGTGCGTGATCAACGTGTTTTACCTTGGCACCATGCTGTTTAAGCTGCTGCTGTTTATGATTGGTCTGCGCCAGAATAAATGGCACCACACGCAAGACCGCATCATCACCCCCAACCGCGCCAGCAAACTGCCGATTTACACCTTGCTGGTGCCGCTTTACCGCGAGCGTGAGAGTGTGCCACGCATGATCTCGGCGATCCGCGCGCTGGAATACCCCAAATCGCGACTGGATGTGAAGCTGATCGTGGAAGCCGACGATGACGAAACCATTCAGGCCATCAAGGATGCGCGCCCGCCGGGCTATTTCGAGCTGATCCGCGTGCCCTACTCCCTGCCCCGCACCAAGCCCAAGGCCTGCAATTACGCACTGAAATTCGCACGCGGCGAGTATGTCACCATCTATGACGCCGAAGACCAGCCCGCCCCCAACCAGCTGAGGCAAGCCCTGCGTGCGTTCGAAAAAGCACCCGACAATGTGGTCTGCCTACAGGCCAAGCTGAATTATTACAATCGGCTGGAACGCCCTATCACCCAACTTTTTGCGATTGAATACTCGGCTTTGTTCGACTTCACCCTGCCGGGGCTTGAGAATCTGGGTATGCCGATTCCGCTTGGCGGCACCAGCAATCATATTCATCTGCAAAAACTGCGCGAAGTGGGCGCGTGGGACCCGTATAATGTGACCGAAGACGCTGACCTTGGCATTCGCCTGTGGCTGCATGGCTATCGCACCCGCGTGCTTGGCTCGATCACACTGGAAGAAGCCCCTATCACGCTTGGTGCGTGGATTCGTCAACGCTCACGCTGGATCAAAGGCTATATGCAGACCTGGCTGGTCTATATGCGCAATCCGCTGGAGCTGCTACAAACCGTCGGCTGGAAGGCATTTATGGGCTTTCAGCTCTTTATTGGCGGCCCCTGCCTGGTCTTTCTGCTGGCTCCCTTTTTGTGGGGTTTGTGTGCCGTGTGGCTGGCTGGTGGCCTGCCAGAGAGTTTTATTCCCGATTGGCTGGTCGCCTCATGCATTGCCGTGCTGGCGGTCGGGCTGGCAAGCCATGTGCTGTATGCACTGGCCATTGCCCGCATTCACCAATGGTTTGGCATGACCGCTGGCATAGCGCTCTACCCGCTCTATTGGCTGCTGCATTCTGTCGCGAGCTTTAAGGCGCTGTGGCAGCTGATACGCCGCCCGCATTACTGGGAGAAAACACGCCACGCCACCACCCAACTGCCCGCGCACCAAATTATGGCCGCCATGCGCAGCCATCCTGAAGGACAATGAGGATAAAAGCGCATTTTGTCGCTTGACACCCCCCGCCCAGCCCGCTATAAAGCGCACCTCTCAAAGTTTACGAGGTACACGATGAAAGTATTAAGCTCTTTAAAATCAGCAAAAACACGCGATAAAAATAACCGCGTGGTGCGTCGTCGTGGCCGTGTATACGTGATCAATAAAAAGAATCCACGTATGAAGGCTCGTCAAGGCTAACCCGCTATTACGGTTGGCCGCGCAGCCCTCTTTTGCGCCCATTACATTTTGTTTTTCCTGTAGAATTCGTCATATAAGCTTCACACACGCGCACGCGCGCGCGTGGTAAAATGCTGCGGTTAAACTGGCAGGATAATGCGGTGGCTTCTGGCGACAACGATAATCATACGCTTGCAGACCCGGTTGCAGCATGGAACGCGCTGAGCGAAAGCGAGCGTGAACAGGCCAATGCGCTCTATAGCACCGCGCGCGATATCACCAAACGCAAGCGCGCCTATGCCCATTTGTCACCCGAAGAGGCCGAAACAGAGCTAAGCCGCTTTATGGCCGAGGATGTGCCAGAAAGCTTGCGCCCGCACATTCAGGCGCGTCTCGACTCCACCGAAATTCGTCGCACCTATCAGGCGGCACGTAACATCATCAAACGCCAAGGCAAAAACAACCGCGATTTATCCGCTGAAGAAGCCTCAGAAAAACTAACTACCCTGCTCACCACCGAAGTCCCCTCCCGCCTGCTACCGCATGTGCTGTATTACCGCACACAGGAGGACGACCCGCTATTGCTCCATGCCGTGGCGGAACGCGATTATGAGGCGGTATGCGCCCTGCAAGCGCTCGGTTGCGATTTGGAACTGCCATCGGCGCGCGCGCGCCTGAATGCCAGCGGCAGCCGTAAAATTCTCGATACGGGCGACACGGCTCTGATGGTAGCCGCACGCGAAGACAATTACGCCATGATGAGCCTGTTGCTTGATTTAGGCGCAAACCCGAACGCCAGCAACGACCGAGGCTATAGTGCATTGCATATGGTGATGGGCGCAGCCAGCGAAGGCTCGGCCAAGTTGCTGATTAACTATGGCGCAGGCCTCGCCCCGGTGCACGATGGCGGCTTGCCGGCGCATCAGGTGGCGTGGATGAACCCCGACGTGCAGCACATGACCAAAGACTTTATACGCCGCGTTATACTGCCCGCCGCGGTGATGGAGCTGGGCGTGAGCGGCGACAAATTGGAGCAGTTTTGGCGTGGCATCGAAAAAGACGGGCATATCGCCCACCTGATTGACCGGCTGGTGATTCCCACCTCTGAGGCGCTCTACACCCCTCCCATGCCCGATGGCGCGCATGCCGAGCAGGATGAATCTATGTTTTTCCGCCCGTTGCGCTTGTTGCGCAGCTGGCAGCACCCGCCTAATTTCTTTCCGGCCGAACTGGCCGAGCAGCAAACACAAGGTGCATGGGCGCCGCTATTTAAGGCGGGCAAACCCGCACCGGGCATCGACTATCAGGCATCAAACGGTCTGGTGGTGGCGAACATAACCAACTTTAACCAGACAAAGGTGGCTAGCGAGCAGCTGGATTTGCCGATCAACATGCCAAGCTATCTGACCACCCGCGCCTGCAGCAAACACCGCGACCAGCGCATTCACCCGATTGCATTGCGCGATGCGAACGGGCTGGTCTCGATTGCGGAAGTGATGATCTCGAAAAACTCACCCTTTACAGTAACGGAGAGTGCACCAATTCCCCCGCGCGGCAAATATCACGTGAATGTGATTTCGCATCACGGTGCGCATAATGAGGTGATCCGCAAAGGCCCCGCGCATGAAGCGCTGAAAGACTGGGTGCAAGCGGTGCGCGACGGTAAAGCAAAGGTGGATGTGAATCAGCTGGGTGAAACCAAGGTGAGCCAGCGTCGCCGCGAACAATTGCCACCGATTGTCGAACGCATTGGCTATGTGCCCGACTGGGACAAGATTGACGCTTGCTTCAACGAGTTCAAATCACCAACCCGTGCGGCCAGCCTGTCGCGCGACACCAAGGGCAAGCTGGTCTATGAGCCGGTGAGCTTAGGCGATGGGAATTATGGGCGTAATGACTTTATCAGCGGGGAATATGCGAAAGGCGAAGCAATGCTGCCTATGCGCGATATGGATGTGCAAAGCTGGCTGCATGCCACCGGGCTTATGGACACCATTCACCACGCGCTACAGCAAGAATTTCCGCAAGCAAGCAAGCGCATGACCCTGCAATGGGAGAAAGACAGCGCATCGCCCACTATCAAGGCGGACAGCCCGTATTATGATGCCAAACAAAACACCACGCCCTCTACCGAAGTATCAGGCGTGGTGGTGGATATGGCCAAAGCGCGCACGCAACGCACCCGATAATTAAACCTAACCACTTACCCGAATTTGCGATTTTCTCCCAGATCCGGCTCGGTGTCTGTTACGTTTGCTTTGGCTATTTCGTACAGCTGCACCATGCGATTCGCCGTCGCATCCCAATATTCTGCAGCATAGACTTCAATTTCCAGCAAGGTTACGTTGCTACTGTCTTTACCCTCGGGGAACCATGCCGCCACAAAGGGATTCCAGAATTTGTCGATCAGGCGCTTGTCGTGATTCACACGGGACATCCCCGACAAAGACACGAAACATTCATCTTCCACATCGGCAAAGCTCAAACACACTTCGCGATGTTGCTGCGCCTCATCCACTTTAGGCGTATTGGCCTCGGTGAAGAAATAAAGTGTACCATCAAATTCGTCCTGCACCAGCTGCATCGGGCGTGCTCGCAAATCGTCGCCGTCTACCGTCGTAAACATACAGGTTTTGATGGGTTTAATTTTCTGCCATAGCAAGTCATAATCTTTGGGGGTCATACGCGTCCTCCTCTAGTCTAAGCCGCTTTTTGCACTTCTGAATGCGATTTCAATACTTCCGCCCCGTCTGATTGTTCAATCAGATAGGCAGGCTCGTCTCGCGATGCGTCGCGTGTTACTTCGGTACCTTGCAGGGTGCGTGTCACTTCACGGGTATATATTTTTTGTATTTTTCCGCGCGCCGTGCCGTTGCCCCACTTCCACTGTACTGCGGTACCTTTATCGTAACCGGGCATGTATCATCCTTTGTAATAAGCATGATACTACCCAACCATGGCGCGCATAAAAAAACTATTAGGTGAGAGAAAAATTCAGCCGTGACGTTTCATTACTGCACAAATACGTGCACTTCGTCATACCGCATATTGCGGCGTGGCTCGCTGGTGATGGTGAGGCGCTGACGCGGCACACCCATCTCGATAAAACTGTTCGCCACACGCTGCAAATTCGTAGTCGCCTGATTGGCCAGACGCTGATCCGCATCCGGATTGCCCGTGTGCGGCATGTAGGACACCAGCTCAAAACGCACCGATGGCTTGATCTCCACCGCGCGCGAAACCGCGTTGTAAAGCTGCTGCTCGTAATAGACGCTGCGCTGATTGAAACGAATGACCACCAGCGGCATATTGCCGACTGGCGTTTGGTAGGCTGCGGCATCAGACGCGCCAAAAACACCCCCGCCAACAAGGCTGCCAACAGGGCTTAAAACCGCGCTCAAAGCGCATATAGATACTAATAAAAGGCGTTTCATAGGCTGTGTTTATACCGTGCCGATGCAATTGGCGCAAATAAAAGCTTGTCATCGGCGCGATATTTGCTAAATTCCCCGCCTCACAACACTGTGACCGCGCGCCAGTAGCTCAGCTGGATAGAGTACCTGACTACGAATCAGGCGGTCGGAGGTTCGAATCCTTCCTGGCGCGCCAAAATCCCCAAACAATCTGTATAATGAAAATCGGCCGATCAGCCGATCATGGCACCGGGGTTGCGCTCGTCGCCTGCTTTGAATGCCACATGGGTGATGCCGCGCACATTCTCGAGCGTGTGACCGGTGGTGGCATGTAGCGCGCGCGACTGATCCAACAGCAGCATTTCACCCGCCTGCAATTGCACGCCGTTTTCGGGCTGTTTTGCCACGCGCTCCAGCGCCGAAATAAAGTCTGCCAGGGTCTGGCTTGCCGCATCATCCACCCCTCGCAGGTTGCGGATGGCTTCCATATTGATTTCGTCAAGGTTCAGGCGATATTGCCCATCATCACGCTGCTGAATGAGCGCAAACGGCCGATTGATAAGCCGGAAGTTGGGCCCTTGCAGCTGCGCTATCTGATCGTCGTCCAGCTGGGCTAACGCCCCCTCCAGATCGGCGACGAGTGTGCGTTCATCGCTCCCTTCTTTGCAGGCCACGGTAATAAAACGCTGCCGCCCGCCATCGCGGCGTGCGCTGGCCTCATGGTGATCCACATGCATATCGCGCCCACCATGGGGCTTGTCACTACGAATCTCCTGCACCACTACGGGCTTCACCTCGTAATCAACCGCATGCTCGTCGACAATACCGCGCAAGCCCATCGCCAATATATGGCGCAGCTGCGATGGCAGGTTGGTGACCGCATTGGGACGCAATTGGCGGCGGTGAGAGCTTAGCTCTTTATCCGCCATTGGGATATTACGCAAATGCAGCGCAGGAGCAGACTGCTCGCTCGCCACTTTTGCCACCGCATCATAAAGACTCGGGCAATGGGTTTTGATAGCCTCAGCCGCGGCGTGCGACATCGCGTCCTGATCGGGGATGAGCGAGCCATGTTTTGTCTTCACCTCGGCCAATGCGTCATACAATGCA
>MDTG01125166.1_pt1 | contig 16444 bp, 11 predicted proteins | sample 811421 | NCBI WGS metagenome assembly MDTG01 (sample SAMN05326645, study PRJNA326480) | marine metagenome | isolation source: seawater | place: Pacific Ocean: South East | collected 2011
AGTATAGAATCAGCTTTATTTGATCTTGGTCGTTATAGTGAAGTTGAAAATTTTTATAGAAGGGTTTTAGAAAAAAATTCAGTTGACCTCAATGCGGGTTTAAGACTGGCTAACGTATTAAATGAAAAAGGAGAGGGGCAAGCTGCAGTTTTATTGATTGATCAATTAATAGAAAATGGCAATTCGGCAATTTCTATTATGCTAATGAAACTTAAATTATCATTGTCAATAGAAACACCCTCAGAGCTAGGAAATCAAATTGATGTTATTTTGGAAATGTTAAGCAATGATGTTAAATAAAGTATTTTATTTAATTTTTCTAACTTCTATTACTATCGGGCAAAGTATAGATTTATATTTATCACTTATTGATGAGGGGAAGCATGAAGGGGTTAAAGAGAATTTGAAAGAGCTAACCTCTAAATATCCGAATGATCCAGGCGTGCTATATCTAAAAGCATTATTAACTCAAAATGGTGATTCTGCAATAGAGCAATATAAAAATCTATTAAAAATCTTTCCTGATTCTGAATATGCGCCTTTTGCAGCTATGAAGATTGGTGAATATTTTTATGCTAGAGGCTTATATACACAATCAGCCAACCTCTTAAAACATATCCCAATTCGATATCCTAGATTTAATGATATGCAACGGTTAACAGATTTGATGATAAACAGTTTTAATGCTATCGGGGAAGCTGACTCTGCCAGACATTATGCGCTTATAATTAATAGTATGTTTCCAAATGTTGATGCTAATATTGATTTGACAGAAGGTATTAATAAGCCATTAACGCAGGTTTTTGGATTTAATAAAAAAAAAATAGTCATGGGTCCATATGTTATCCAGGTTGGAGCTTTTAGTACGATGGATAATGCTAAAAGGTTAAAATTGCAAATATCACAATTAGGGCATGATGTATCAATTAATAATGTTGATTCAAAAGGTAAAGTTTTTTATGCTGTTAGAGTTAATCGGTTTAAATCAAAAAAGAAAGCTGAAAATGTTGGACAGGATATAAAAAGTAAAATTGGTGTAGACTACAGAGTTTTGTATCGTCCTCTTTCAAATTGAAAATAATTTTTATATTTTATTATTGGGAGTGATTGAATAGCTGGTGCTTTCCACGGCCTTCAAAGCCGATGTCACGGATTATTTTCGTGAGCTGGGTTCGATTCCCAGGCATTCCCGCATATTTTATGTTGTTTTATATTTCATTACTTCCTTTTTATTTTTTATAAAATATGTAAATAAAATTTATTATTTGATATTAAAAGATATTTATTTAAAAGAATTAAACGTTTATTTTTAGTTTTTATAATATTTTACGAAGTTATATTTTGTTTAAATAAAATTTAAGAAATATTTATGTTTTTTTGTTAAAATGAATGTTTTGTTATATTTGTATTTATTATATAATATTGTTTATTCATTTTGTACATTTATATAATTAATTCGAGGTAAGTAATGTTAAAGTACAAACAATTTAGAATATATATATTTATTCTATATATATCTTCTTTATGTTATTCTCAATTTATAAATCCATTTAGCACTTCAGTTCTTGAAGAAAAATTGAAAGATGAAGGAATAGATGATACTAAGATAAATAAAATGCTTCAAGAGGGTGTGCAGGGAAAATCTAATAATATATCGCCTTCAGGATCACAATCTTCTGGCAATACTATGAATCCACCTAATTCTAATGATATTATCAATGTTGAAAAAATTAAAAAAGAAATTATGGATCAAGTAGGTCCTGTGGGTCCTAGAGTTAATAATATTACTAAAGTTACAAAAAAATCAAGCCCAAGTGACCCGAATGAGGTATCTGTTGAAGATCAATTACTTATTAAAAAAAATACATTAGATAAAATTAAAGAAAAAAGAAGTAAACAGATTGACAAAACCCTTGATTCAGGTAAACAAAAAGAAAAATTTTTTGGTTATAATATTTTTAGTGATAACTCTTTTATAGATACTGATACTTATAATCAATATGAAACTATAGACCCTAATTACTTGATCGGTCCAGGCGATGAAATTATTCTTATGCTTTGGGGAGAGACTGAACTTTTTAACTCATTTGTTATTTCTAAAGAAGGTTTTTTGTTTATACCGAATATTGGACAGGTTTTTGTTAATGGTTTAACATTAGAAAAACTTGAGAAAAAATTATTAAAATTGCTCAAAAAATCATATTCAAGCTTAGATCCTGAGTCTGGAGGGGCAAAAACATTCTTTGATTTAAGCTTAGGCTCGACTGCATTAAGACCAATTAAAGTAACTATATTAGGTGAAGTTGATAATCCTGGTGAGAATTATTTTAAGTCTTCTTTAAGTTTTTTTAATTCAGTCTTTAGTTTTGGTGGTCCTAAAATTTCTGGCTCTTTACGAAATATTATTCTGATAAGGAACGATAAGGAGATCGGTTCAATAGATTTATACGGGTATATACTATCAGGTAAGAGGGGTAAAGATTTTAGACTTCAGAGAGATGATGTCATATTTATTCCAACAAGAGGAAAAACTGTTGTAGTAAAAGGTAAAATTAAAAGAACCAATCTAACATATGAATTAAAAGAGAATGAAGGTCTTAAAGAGTTAATAGATTTTGCTGGTGGTGTAACTACTAGAACATATTTAAAAAGAGTTCAAATAAAACGAACCTTAACTCCTGAAAAAAGATCTGAAATAGGTTATAATTCTACTTATATAGATCTTGATATATCTAGTTTTCTAGACTCAGATGAAAAGATAGATCTATATGATGGAGATATAATCGAATTTTTTAGTGTGGACGACGTTGCTGAAAATTATGTTACAATTAGCGGCGCTGTAAAAATACCTGGTAAATATAGTATTGGCGAAGGATTGTTAATTGGGGATTTGATTCAGAAAGCTGGTGGAATAGAGGAAAGAACTTATTTGGATAGATTGGACATAGAACGACAGCATAAAGATTATACTAAAACCCAAATTACTTTAAATCTTGGTAAAATATTAAATGGTGATAAAACTCAAAATATTAGTTTGCAATCTTTCGATAGGATAGAAATATATGATAGGACTCGTTGGCGGAATTCTAAAAGCGTTTCAATAGTAGGTCATGTAAAAAACCCAGGCAGGGTAAATTTAATTAAAAATATGACAATATCGGATTTATTGTTTAAAGGTGGCGGGTTTCTAAATAAAAGGCATAAAGAATTAACCTATTTTGATAGAGCTGAACTTTCAAGATTAAATGATAATGGTTTTTCAAAAAGAATAATTCCTTTCAGGTTAGACTCTGCTTTAATGGGAAATAAATTTTCAGAAGGTTTATTAAAAGACCAAGATGAGATTCGGATATATTCTCTGGATGAGGTTACTGGATTATCGAATAAAAATGTTGAAATCTCTGGTTTCGTTAAGAGACCTGGTAGTTACCGTTTATTTGATGAAAATATGACTATTTATGATTTATTATTTAGTGCAGGCGGTATGGAGGATACATTACATCTTTCTAGAACATATTTAAAGCGAGCTGATTTGACTAGGTTCGATAAAAATTATAAAACCACTGACATTATCAGATTTAACCTTGGTGAAATAATACAAAATAAAAATAGTGATATTAATTATAAGTTGAGGGCTGGAGATAAAATAAGAGTGTATTCTACAGAAGATTTCAACATGTCAAAGTCTGTTACTATTGATGGTATAATTAAATCGCCTGGTTCTTTTACGTTATCTGAAAATAGTAATTTAAAAGATTTGATTTTGCAAGCAGGAGGGGTTACTGAAAATGTATTTAGATATAGAGCTGAGCTTGCGAGAATAGACCCAAAGTCTGATGATGAAACATTTTATGCAGAAATATTTACCATTGACCTTAATAACGACTTAAGTGTTTTTCAATGGTCATCAAATGCGAATGATAATTTAAGTAAAGGTGATTTTAAATTGATGCCTTTTGATCTTGTGACATTAAGGCCAGATCCAAATTTTTCTCTACAAAGAAAAGTTACAATAACTGGATCGGTATACTATCCAGGTGCTTACGTTATTAGAAGTCCATACGAAAAAGTGTCTGACATTATAGAAAGGGCTGGTGGATTAAAACCAGAAGCTTATCCAAAAGCTTCTTCTTTACAAAGGAATGGGCAAGAAATACAGTTGTCCTTTGAAAAAATAATTAAATATCCATCCACAAAATTTAATTTTGAAGTAATGGCTGGTGACGTATTAAACATTGGTGAAAAAACAAAATTGGTTGTAGTCAATGGTTCAGTTAATTCGCCTGGTAATTATCAATATATAAAAGGTTATAGATTTAATGATTATATTGAGTTGGCAGGTGGCTATAGTAGAGACGCTGCTCGACTATCTAGTTTTGTGACATATCCTGATGGCACAGCAAATAAAATTAAATTATTAAAAAGGTCTCCAAAAATAGAAGATGGAGCAGTTATCATGGTAGGAACGAAAAGGCAATTGCAAATTGATTATACGACATATTTAACAAATGTAACTGCATTACTTACCCAATTATCTCAATCGCTTCTTCTTATTTCATTAGCATTTAGACAATAATATAATCATGACTTTTGAAAAATTAAAAGAAAGAATTGAAAGTGAATTTGGAACCTCAAAATTATCCGATATAGCTAGAGAGCTTAATGTTTCGCCTCAAGTGGTAAGTAATTGGAAAGCTCGTAATCAAGTTCCTTATAAGTACATTAAAAAATTAAGAAAAAAAATCCGAGAGAAAAATTTTAATAGCTATGGAGAACATCCTTCTAATATTTCTGAAGGAATGAATAAGAATATATCTGATCTTGACTCTGCACAAACTTATGATGATAATTTAGTTGCTAATTTAGAAGATATGATTTTTTCTGTTTATGAAAAGATCTTATCTAATCTAAAATCTTTTTTAATTCCACCAATAGTTCTTTTTATTATCGGAGTAATTGATTATAAATTTTACACTGTTCCTGTTTTTACTGCAAAAGCGAAGATTTTGCCTATTTCTACACAAAATAAAAAAGGAGGAATGTCAAGTTTAGCCTCTCAGTTTGGCTTAAATTTAGGAGGTGCCTCCTCTAGTGAAGGTCTTTCAGATTCAAGAATGGTGCCTTTCATAATTAAGAGCAGAATGTTAGCTCGAGATCTATTAAGTAAAAAATTTACAACTATTGAGCAAGGTAAAGATAAAAGTCTAATAAGAATCTTGTTTCGTGACACCATTAGCACAGATTTTTCAGAAAAAAGAATCAGTAAAGCAATTAATAAATTATCAAAAATGGTCAAAATTAAAGGTGGCCATATTGATAATCCGCTAATAGAAATACGAGTTAATACATGGGAGGCTGAATTTTCTAAGGTTTTAGCGGATACCATCATTAAAAGATTAAATAATATAATGACGGAATTCAGATTAAAGCAAATTAAAGAAAAAAAGTCATTCATTAAGACAAGGTTATTAGAGGTGGGTAATAAATTAAAATTAGCAGAAGAAACTCTTCGAGATTTTAGAGATCAAAATAGGTCTATTTATTCTTCTCCTGCTTTAATGTTAGAGCAGTCAAGGATAGCAAGAGATTTAGAGGTGCAAAATCAACTCCATATTACTCTAGTTACTCAATTTGAAATGATTAAAATTGAAGAAAGTGGGCAGACGGATATGTTACAAACACTTGATGCTCCTGAAGTACCGATTGTAAGAACAAGTCCAATTGCTGTTAGATTAATTGGAGCATATTTGATAGCTGGCTTTATTTTTGGGATAAGTATAATATTTGGTAAAGATTGGATTCTAAAAAATAAAACGAAAATCTTAGATCCTATTTTTAATATCATAAAGAAATAGATATAAATTGATTTTTTTCAATTTAATTACGATATCAAGCTAGATAGTTTTTTTAATTAATAACTTTACAAATTTAATTTTTTATATCTAAAATTTATTATGTAATATTGCTTGAGAATATTATGTAACTTCGATAAAATGTAACTATCGTATTATATTACAAAAACAAATAACTTAAATTCTTATGGAGAGTATATGAATAATATTAAGAGTCTAGTATTAAGTACACTTTTTTTTGCATATTTAATAAGCCCCGCGTTTTCACAAGATGATTTTAATGAAGATATAGTTGAAGATGCTTCAATGATTTCTATCACTGGTCAGGTAATCGATGCCCAAACTGGGAAGGCCTTGCCGGGTGCTAATGTGATCGTTGATGGTACGGATCTTGGGATAGCTGCTGATGAAGATGGCGCTTTTTCTTTTGAATCAATTGAAATGGGTTCTAGTGTAACAGCTTCAATGATAGGATATGAGGATGAGACATTATATGCTGATAGTGATACTCTTGTTTTCAATCTAGTTGGTTCAGCTATTGAGCTCAATGAACTAGAGGTACTAGCTTCTAGAGCTTCTTCAAATACAGCTGTGGCATATTCAGATATTGGTAAAGATGAACTTGAGTTAAGGTTAGGTTCTCAAGATATACCTCTAGCTCTTAATACCGTACCAAATGTATATAGTACGAACCAAGGAGGTGGTGCAGGTGATGCGAGAATAAATGTCCGTGGTTTTAATCAAAGGAATGTAGCAATAATGTTAAATGGTGTTCCTGTAAATGATATGGAAAATGGTTGGGTTTATTGGTCTAATTGGGATGGCGTCGCTGATGCGACAACATCCATACAGCTCCAAAAAGGATTGAGCGCGCAGAATCTTGCGACTCCTTCTATTGGAGGTAGTATGAACATTATAACAGACGCAGCTGCACAAGAAAGAAAAGGTTCTTTTAAGCAGGAAGTTGGTGCATGGGGTCTATTAAAGTCTACTTTGTCATATCACACTGGAATGATGATGGATGATAAACTTGCTTTAAGTGGTACTATTGTTAGAAAAAGTGGTGAAGGATATTATTTTGGTACTTGGACTGATGCTTGGGCCTATTATTTAGGAGCAACATACTTATTAAACGAAAACCATAAATTACAATTTTATGCTTTAGGTGCTCCTCAAAGACATGGCCAAAATTTATACAGACAAAATATTGGTGTATATGATAGAGCGTATGCAGAAAGTCTTCACGATTATCTCCCAGATGCGCTAGAGAATGTAAATGAAGAAGGAAGAGATTATAGTCAAACATCTAGCCAAGTTGGCTCAGAAGCAGCTGCATTGCTAGGTGATCAGCAGTTTCAAATGTATACCGAATATACTGGTAAAAGACATGAAGAAGGTTTGATAAATGAAAGAGAAAACTTTTTCCATAAGCCCCAAGTTGCATTAAATCATTATTGGACAATAAATGATAAATCAAACCTTATTAGCTCATTATATTGGTCCGGTGGAATGGGTGGAGGAACTGGAAATTATGGAAGCATGAATTGGGATTATTCTGCTTACTCTAGGAGAATAGATTATGATTCAACTATTTTAGAAAATGATTCTTTAGGTGGATCAACTGGTATACTCAGGAATTCAAATAATAGGCAATCTACTATTGGGCTTTTAACTAAATATAATCATGAATTATCTGATAATTTGAAGGCGCAGGTGGGTTTAGATTATAGAACTGCCCGTATATATCATGTAAAAACTATAAGAGATTTACTTGGTGGTGATTATTTCCAAACGTCTGATAGTGAGTTCGCTGAGGATAATGGACAAGGAGGTCTTGGAGATCCTATAGATTATAATTTTACAAATTATGTAAATTGGCTCGGGTTTTTTGGACAAGCTGAATACTCCACAGGTCCTCTTACATCTTTTCTAATGGCTGGTATGACAACAGTTAAGTATACGCATTGGAATCATTTTAAAGATGCCTCAAATTATGATTATAGCTATGTCAGTTCTAAAGATGCAAGTGGCTCTGATTGGGTAGAGGGTTTAGGAGATAACACTGGTGGACATGCTAACGATTTGTACATTGAGGCAGATCCAATATCTACTTTTCAAGTTAAAGGTGGAGTATTGTATAATCTAGGCAGTGCTCTATCTTTTATGAATATGATACCTATTTTAGGTAAAGTTTATGATGAATCTGATATTTGGTTTAATTTTGGTTTAATTGATAAAGCGCCAACATTTGATCAGGTTATCCAAGATTGGGATGCTAAAATGGCAACCAATCCAAATAATGAAAAATTTACTGCTTTTGAGTTAGGACTTAATACTAGATCTAACGATGGAACGTTAGCAGGTAAATTGAATATATACAGTACATCATGGAATGATCGGATTGCTACAAGAACTGTTGAAAATGAAGATGGAGATCAAGATATAATATATCTAACGGGAATTAATCAGTCACACACTGGCATTGAAACTGAATTTTCTGCACAAGTTCATAATATGTTGAGATTAGATCTTGGAATGGCATATGGTAATTGGATTTTTACAGATGATGCAACTGGTACATATAGAGATAGTGATGGCTCTGATAAAACCTACTCTTACGCAATTAAAGATTTATTGGTTGGAGATGCACCACAAACTAGTTTAATTACCGGGGTTACTGTAACTCCAACAGAGGGAGCAAATATTCAGTTACTATATAGATATTATGGTCGTTTTGTGGCTGACTGGTCACCAACATCAAGAGCGTTTAATGAAGGTGAAAATCCTGATAGAGCAGAATCATGGATTGTTCCAAATTATGGTGTTTTAGATATAAATGCATCGTATGATATCCCATTTGAATACAATGGTATTACTTCACAATTGGTATTAAACGTAAGGAATGCTTTGGATGAGGTTTATGTCCAAGATGCTTTAGATAATAGTAAGTATAATGCTTATCCTTTTAGAGTTAATGATCATTCTGCTAATGCTGCTGAGGTTTATTTAGGTATGCCAACAACATTTAATATTGGTTTAAAAATAAATTTTTAATTATTTAAAATAAGTAAAATATAAAGGCCTCAATTATTTATAATATTGAGGCCTTTTTTTTGAAATTTTATTTTCTTATTTAAATAATTAATATCCAATATCTAGTTTTACTTTATATAAAAATGAATCTTGATGCATTAGATAAACATCTTTTTGGCAGATGAAAGGATAATTTGAATAAAAAAAGAAATTATACTAACTGAATGGATTATTAATAAGTTTGAATTACTCTCACAGTATAAAATAGATAAAATAATAATTTAACTAAAAAGTTATTTTATCTTTACTTTCCGATGGAAAAAGAGATACTTTTACCGTGTATAAAGTATTCAAATTATAAATTGCCTTTGAAATATTATTTTATAATAATTAATTATATAAAAATTAGAATAAATATTAATAGAAAATTGATGTAAGAAATTTATGAAAACTAAAATTATAGCTGAGATTGGTATAAACCATAATGGTGATATTGAAATCGCGAAAAAACTAATCGATGTAGCATGTGTTGCAGGTTGTGATTATGTTAAATTTCAAAAAAGGAATCCAGATGTTTGTGTTCCAGCTGAGCAGAAAAACATTGAAAAGTCTACTCCCTGGGGTAAGATGACTTATCTGGAATATAAATATAAAACAGAGTTTGGGGAAGATGAATACAATATTATTGACAAATATTGTCATAGTAAAGGTATAGAGTGGTTCGCTAGTGTTTGGGATCTTGATTCTGTTGATTTCATGAAGAAATATACAAATATAACGAAAATTCCTTCGGCTTTATTAACTAATCATGAGTTATTAAAGCATGCTAGGAATAACAATAAATTTCTTATGTTATCAACTGGTATGAGTAATCAAAAACAAATTGATGAAGCGATTAATATAGGTGCTCCAGATTTAATTTTTCACACTAATTCTACTTATCCAGCAGCTGTTGCGGAACTTAATTTAGGATATATTGAAACCTTGAAAAAATTATATCCAGAAAAGATTATCGGATATAGTGGCCATGAGTTTGGGTTAGTTCCTTCTTTTACAGCGGTTGCACTAGGAGCAAAATATATCGAACGGCATATTACCTTAGACAGGACTATGTGGGGCTCAGATCAAATGTCATCTGTTGAGCCTGGTGGTTTATTAAAATTAGTTAAAGGTATAAGAGATATAGAAATGTCCTTAGGAGACAATGGTCCAAGAAAAATAATTGGTGGTGAAATTGAAAAATTAAAAAGTTTAAGAGGAACCAACTGAAGATAGTTTCAGTTATTCTCGCTCGAGGCGGTAGTAAAGGCATACCCAATAAGAATATTACTATTTTAGGTAAACATCCTTTAATTGTATATTCAATAAAGGCTTCAAAAAATAGCGTAGTTAATGAAACTTGGGTTAGTACAGATGATACTAAAATTAAATCAGTTGCTTTAGATTATAATTGTAAAGTAATCGATCGTCCGAAAGATATATCTGGTGATTTAAGTAAAAGTGAAGATGCTTTATTGCATTTTGCAAATAATGTTGATTTTGATATATTAGTTTTTATTCAACCAACTTCTCCATTATTAAACGAAATTGATATTAATAAAGGCATAGAATTAATGAGTTATCATGATTCAGTTTTTAGTGTATATAAAGAGCATTGGGTACCTAGATGGAGTAGTGATATTCAACCAATTGGATGGAATATTAATAACCGGCCAATGAGGCAAGAGAAAGAAGAATTATTCGTAGAGAATGGAGCTTTTTATATTACAAAGAAAGAAAATCTATTAAATAGTGCATTAAGATATAGTGGTTCAATAGGTGTTTATGAGATGCCTTTCTCTCGCAGCTTTCAAATTGATAATATAGATGATTTAAATCTAGTTAAAGAGATTATTGAAAAATGATAATTTATGTAGATATTGATGAAACGATTTGCACAAATGAAGCAAATCGTGATTACTCTAAGGCGAAGCCAATTATTGAGAATATTAGTAAAATTAATGATTTATTCGATAAGGGTCATAAAATTACTTACTGGTCGGCAAGAGGAAGCGGTACTGGCATCGATCATTATAAACTTACAAAAAAGCAGTTTAGAGATTGGGGAGTAAAATATCACAAATTAGTTTTAGGAGAAAAGCCAGTATTTGATTTATTAATTGATGATAAAGTCATAAATATTAAAGATTTCGTTTCTGGAGTCAATATTGAAAAACAGTGTTAGTTTTTTATTTAGGCAATCTTTTAAATATAATTACCTTCAAAATATATTATCAAAATTTATATCTTTAATATTTTCTGTTTTTGTTGCAAGAATATTATTTATTGATGATTTTGGTCATATCTTAATTGCAAATGCTATATCAAGTGGAGTAAGAGTATTTTCTGATATTGGATTAACTAATTATTATTTCCAAAAAATTATTCGTAATGAAAAACAAAAAAATGAAATTTTATGTATTACTACTTTTTATAGTTTTATAGTTTATTCATTTGCTACTTTAATTCAAATAATTATTGGATATATTGCAATTTTTTATGGAAATGATATTGTTGGTAATTTATTATTTATTTATTCTGCTGGTACATTTTTATCAATACCCATAAGCATTCATGGGGTTATTTTAAAAAAAGATTTTAAATACAAAACTATTTCTATCAGTAGATTTTTCAAGGATATAGTTGCATCTTTTTCAAAATTTTTTCTTGCTAGTTTTGGTTTTGGTGTTTTTAGTATAGCCATTGGAGATATTATTGGAAAAGCTGTGAACTTCAGTATATTATCTATTAGTACAAAATATTATCCTTCAAAATCTGACTTTAATAATAAATACTCAAAAGATGTAATTTTTTTTGGAAAACATGGATTATTAATTGGAATTGCTGGTTACATAAGTTCACATTTTGATAAACTATTTTTCTCTTTTTATTTTCCAGTATCACAATTAGGACTAATTAATTTTGGTATACAATATGGCAGTCTTATTGATCAAACTATTCTGATGCCTCAAAGATCATTAATAAATTCATTATACATATCAATTAAAGATAATTTTATTGATCTTAGAAATATGGTATTAGCATTTTACCGCCTAACCATAATATTTGTATCTCCAATTATCACTATTTTATATTTAAACGCTGAAGTTTTAGTAAATCTAATATTTGGAGATAAATGGTTATTAGCAGTCCCATTTTTAAGGTTATATTTGATTAATTCTATGTTGGCATCTATAATTTTTAGTGCAAACGGACTTCTCTCTTCTTTAGGTCACCCTGAAATTATTTCTAGAATTAAATTAATCAGATTACCTTTTCTTATAACAATATTATTTATTGCTAAGTATAATGAAATGACTTTATTTCAAATAGTATCTATTTATATTATATCAAATTTTTTATTAATGATTCCTCAGTTTTTAATTTCTATATATAAAATTGAATTATCTGTTGTAGCATATATTAATGTATTATATAAACAAATTTTTGGTATTATTATTTGCGCTATTACTGTTTTATATATAAGAACATTAGAATTATTCGAAAATATTTATTTAACCCTTTTTACTGAGATATCATTATTCATATTGCTATATATTTTGTGGGTTATATTATGCTTTGGTAATAAAATTAAAGATGATATTAATGATATTTTTTTTAATGAAAGAAGTTGAAAAATGATAATAAATGATAAAAATATACTTATAACTGGTGGAACTGGTTCTTTTGGTACAAAATGTATTTCAATATTAATCAATCAGTATAAACCTAAAAAAATAATAATATATAGTAGGGATGAATTAAAGCAGTATGAAATGCAGCAAGTCTTTCCGGATGATGGTATAACTCCAATACGTTATTTTATAGGAGATATCAGAGATCAGGAAAGACTAAAAATGGCAATGGAAGGTGTTGACATTGTTATACATGCTGCTGCTTTAAAACAAGTCCCTGCAACAGAATATAATCCATTTGAAGCTGTCAAAACTAATATCTTAGGAGCACAAAATATAATTGAAGCAGCCTTAAAAAATAATGTTGAAAAAGTCATAGCATTGAGCACTGATAAAGCTGCTGCGCCTATAAATCTATATGGTGCGACAAAACTTGCATCTGATAAATTATTTGTTTCGGGGAATTCATATGTTGGTAATCGTGATATTAAATTTTCTGTAGTAAGATATGGTAATGTGATGGGTAGTAGAGGATCTGTTATTCCATTTTTCCTTAGAAAACGCAATGATAAAATACTTCCTATAACTGATAATAGGATGACTCGTTTTAGTATAACTTTAGAGCATGGCGTTAATTTTGTTCTAGAATCATTAAATAATATGGTAGGCGGTGAAATTTTTATTCCTAAAATACCAAGTTATAATATTATTGATGTTAAAAATGCAATAGCTCCGGGAGCTGATATAAAAATCATAGGAATAAGACCTGGTGAAAAATTACACGAAGAAATGATAACACAATCCGATGCAATTAATACCATTGATTGTGGTGAATATTATGTAATACTGCCATCAACTTCATTTTTAACCAAAAAAATATATGATGATGCAAATAATATTAAATCAAAGCAATGCAAATATGGTTTCAGTTATAATAGCGAAACTAACGAAGATTTCTTAACTATTAATCAGATAAGAAAATTTATTGATGATGGTAGTTTAAAATGATATCTTACGGTAAACAATCTATTGATCAATCAGATATTGATTCTGTTGTTAATGTACTTAAAGGTGACTGGCTTACTCAAGGACCTTCTGTTGAAAAATTTGAAGCAGATTTAAAGGAATATTTTAATGCAAAATCAGCTTGTGCTGTTTCTAGCGGCACAGCTGCATTGCATTTAACTGGATTAGCTCTTGGTTGGTCCAAAGATGATATTATAATCACTACTCCAATTACTTTTTTAGCATCTGTTAATTCTATAATCTATTCTGGAGCAGTGCCTGACTTTGTTGATATAGATATGACTTCTTTTACCATTGATTTAAATAAATTAGAGGATAAGATAAAATCGTATATGGAAATTAATAAAAAAGTTAAAGCTGTAATTGCAGTCGATTATGCTGGGCATCCTTGTGACTGGGAAGGCTTGAGAAATATTGCGGATAAGTATAATATACAATTAATTAATGATAATTGTCATGCCCTAGGTGCAGAGTATAATGGTGATAAAAAATATGCAGTAAAGTATGCTGATGTAGTAATACATAGTTACCATCCTGTAAAGCATATTACTACTGGAGAGGGTGGGGCTATTTTATCAAATAATAATTTATTAGATGAAAAAGTAAGGTTGTTAAGAAACCATGGAATGACGAAAGACTCAAAAAAACTAATAAATAATGATGGTCCTTGGTATTATGAAATGCATGATGTTGGTTATAATTATAGAATTACTGATATTCAATGCGCTTTAGGCTCTAATCAATTATCTAAACTTGATTTTTTTGTTCAAAAGAGAAGAGATATCGCAAAAATATATAATAAGGATCTGTCAAATATTTTAAGTATTCAAACACCTAAAAATAATTCACAGATTGGTCATGCATATCATTTGTATCCACTTTTAATTGATTTTAGTCAATTTTCAATTGATAAGGTTAATTTTTTTAATAGATTAATCAAGTTAGGAATTAGTCTTCAAGTGCACTATATACCTATCCATTTACAACCATATATGAAGAAAAAATATGGTTTTAAAAAAGGGGATTTTAGTTTATCTGAGGAGTTTTATAAAAAAGAGATATCGTTGCCTATTTATCCAGATTTAAATAATAATGAATTAAATTTTGTTATTGATTCAATTATAAAAATTTTAAAATAGTTATACTCATTTTCTATGGTAGAAAAAATATGTATTGGTACTGCTCAATTTGGGATGAGTTATGGTATAAATAATAAAATTGGGAAAGTCAATCAATCAGATATAGATGAGATTTTATCATTTGCATATACAAATCATATAAAATCAATTGATACTGCAAAATCTTACGGTGACAGTGAAAATAAAATTGGTAGTTTTATTAAAAATAATAAAAATGATTGGGATATAACTACAAAAGTAAGTGATTTAAATCAAAGTCTTCAAAGTCAAATAAATGATTCGACAGCTAAATTAGGGTGCAAACCCACATCATTATTGGCGCATAACACTGAATTATTTTTAAGTGAATCATTTCAAAAAGAATTAAAATCTGTAAAAAATAAAGGATTGATTAACAAGGTAGGTTTATCGCTATATACTAATAATGAAATTGAACTGGTATTAAAATATTCTAAATATATTGACATTATACAATTACCTATTAATATATTAGACACTAGACTAATAAAAAATGGAGCAATACAAAGAATATATAATTCAGGTATAGAGATTCAAGCAAGGTCTATTTTTTTACAAGGGATGTTTTTTATGTCTGATCTAGAAATAAATAGACGCTTTAACTTAGCTTTTGAAGCAATTCAATATTTAAAAAAAATAATAAAGGATGAAGACATTAGTCTACCTGAATACTCATTACTATTTGTTTTAAGGTTAGAACAGATTAGTAAAGTAGTTATCGGCTTAGAATCTGTATCCCAATTAACAACTAATATTAAAACACTAAATAAAAATGTAAATAGTAAGATTTTTCAAAAAGCTTTAACATTAAACTTTAAAAATGATTTAATCCTAAATCCAGTATTATGGAAATAAAATATTTAGCATTGGTACAAGCCCGTATGGGTTCTACTCGCTTTCCAAAAAAAGTATTACAGAAAATTAATGGTATTTCTTTAATAAGTATTCTTTTTAAGCGATTGCAAAAATCAAATAAAATAGACAAAATTGTTCTTGCGACTTCTGTAAAAGAAGAAAATAATATTCTTGAAAAGGAAATTAAAAAATTAGGTTTTGATGTTTATCGTGGAGATGAACAAGATGTGTTAAAACGTTTTTATGAAGCAGCAACTTTATATAATCCTCTTTCAATAGTTAGAATAACAGGTGACTGTCCATTAGTTGATCCAAAAATTGTGGATAGGGTAATCAATCTCTATGAAAAAAAAGAATTAGATTATTGTTCAAATGTCTTGCCACCAACCTTTCCAGATGGATTAGATGTTGAAGTATTTAGGATGTCAGTTTTAAAAAAAGCACATAAATATGCAACAAAAAAGAATGAAAGAGAACATGTCACTACTTATATTATTAATGATGAAAATATAGTTAAGGATAATCTTTCTTTATCGACTGATTTTTCAAATGAAAGATGGACAGTAGATGAAAAATCTGATTTAATGGTAATCAATAATATTGTTAAATATTTTAAACCTAATATATATTTTTCATTTGAAGATATATTAGATTTATTAAAGACTAATCCAGAGATTTTTTCTTTTAATAGGCATTTGAATAGAAATGAAGGTTTTAATATGAGCACTGGTCAAAAATTATATAAGAGAGCTAAAAGAATAATTCCAGGTGGCACTATGTTGCTCTCAAAGAGGCCAGAAATGTTTTTGCCTGATTTATGGCCTTCATATTATAGTAAAGCTAAAGG
>MDTG01056260.1_pt1 | contig 16443 bp, 15 predicted proteins | sample 811421 | NCBI WGS metagenome assembly MDTG01 (sample SAMN05326645, study PRJNA326480) | marine metagenome | isolation source: seawater | place: Pacific Ocean: South East | collected 2011
AATATTGGCGATGATATCAAAAAGTGTTGATGTTACGCGCCGCCATGGACATCAAACTTGCTGTGTTATCTCGTGGTCCGCGATTGTACAGCACTAGACGTCTAGTTGAAGAAGCAAAAAAGCGTGGGTTGGATGTTTTTGTTGCCGACCCAATGAAGTTCTCACTTTATGTTGCCGATGGCTCAATCGATATTCAATACATGGGCGAGCCTTTCATTGCTGATGCTGTAATACCTAGAATTGGCCATTCTATAACTAAACACGGCGTTGCAGTTCTTAGACATCTAGAACAATTGGGAATTTGGACATCAAATTCTGGACAAGGAATTATTCAAAGCAGAGATAAATTACATGCTTCTCAAATTTTGGCAAGAAATAAGATTCCTGTACCAAGAACCACTTATGTTAGAGATATTATTGATGTGGAAAGTGCTATTGATTTTGTAGGGGGATTTCCTGTAGTAATCAAAGTGACTCAAGGTACCCAAGGCCAAGGTGTATTTCTAAGACATACGCTTCATGAAGCTTGCAGTTTGGTACAGGGGTTGTTATTGACTGGAAAATCTGTATTAGTTCAGGAATATATTGCTGAATCTCATGGTAAGGATATTCGTGCATTGGTTGTTGGTGATCGAGTTGTAGCTAGTATGAGAAGGCGAGCAAGAGGGAGAGAATTTAGGAGTAACTACCATCTTAATGGAACTGTTGAGAAAGTAAATTTGCCCCCTGAATTTGAAGAGCAAGCATGTCGCGCTGCTAGGGTTTTAGGTCTTCATGTAGCAGGTGTTGACCTTCTTGAAGCAGAGCATGGGCCATTGGTCCTTGAAGTGAACTCATCTCCTGGTTTGGAAGGGATTGAAAAAGCAAGTGGGGTAAATGTTGCTGGTGAAATTATTGACTTTGTAACCAGTCAAACAGCATTCTCTGAAGTTGATTTAGATCAATTACTTCGTACCATACCCGGATCAGGTGTGCTCTCAATTCAGCTAAGAAATCATCCAAATCTTGTTGGTCAAAAAATATCTCAAATATTCAACTTAGGTTCAAATATTCCTGTTTTCGCTTTATCTAGAGAAAATAAATTAATTTGGAATCCATCTGATGAATTATTACTTAGATATGATGATGTAATTGTATGTTATGGTGATTTATCCGAACTTAGAGCCTCTGTAAAGAATGCGTTAAGTGGATTGCCAAAATCTAATTTTGAGCTTGTTGACAAAGAAGAATCTAATGCTTAATATTTTTCATTCTAACAAAGTTCAATAAAGTAGTAATTAAAAAATGCTCCATGGCAGGAGAGGGCTTTCGTGCGATTACAGCCTCAGTGCTGTTTTTTATCGCTTCAATGGTTCCTGTTTTGAATGCCGGTTACCTAGAGGATAGCGAACGATTTTTTAATTCCCAGAATTTTACAACTGAAGTTAGAATACACAATACTGGTTCCGAATGGGATGACTCAGAAATTTTAACTTGGTATCCAAATTCTCCAGCTAATGAAAGTATTTTTCAATTCACTATAATGATTGATGGAATTTCTAATCCAGATGATATAGAATACTGCAACCTAACTATGACTTGGCAATACAATGTTAGCTCGGAAGAACATCTATTTTCTGTTTCATTAAACAAAGATAATTTTATTGAAATTGATGGAAACCTATTCTTAATTTACCAATATCAGTATGCCAATAACATATTTTTTGGTGATTACTACATCCATCTAGAAACTACTGATATTTATGGCACCAACTATTCTTTTACACATCAAGGTATCGAAGTGTTAGAACGCGGTTTTTCAATAACAATAATTGATAATTTTCCCGAAAATAAACTAATTTTTGCTGATGGAAAATTGACTGTGTTAGAATTTCAAATTGTGAATGTCGGAGTAAGTTATTCAAGTTTTGATTTTTTAATGACTTTGGAAACTAGTATGCCTCCAGGGTGGTCCGAACCTCAATTTTACAATGATAATGTTAGTTTAATATGGGGCGGAGATTCAATCACATCAACTATTTCATTTGATGCATACTTAGACCTAAGCTCAAAGCCACCACCTGAAAATATAACTATTGATATTTTAATTTCATATGAAGATGATGAGGGTGAAATTGTTGAATTAGAAAATACTTCTTTGGAATTTTTGTCCATTGTTGTTCCTGAATATTCATTACCTGCTGTTTCATTTTTTAGAGATGAAAATAGAACCGATTTAATAGCCGACTCATTTTCTCAAATACCATTAGATAATTCAATAGTGACAACTAATGGTGAAAGTAAAATTATATTTGCTAATCTAACTAATTATGGTTTTCAAACCGGTTCATACGAAATGGAATTTGGATCTGAAAACTCATTAGAATCATTGAATATTAGTACATTTATCAACGGAAAGGAGATAACACCGAATCAGGGAGGAACTTACTCTCTTGGAACAAATCTTTTACCTTTGGAAAGTTTATTTTTTACAATCGAATTAAAATTACTAAACTCAAGTATTAGTTTCCAAGATTTTTCAATTAAATTTACTGAGATAAATAATCTTGAAGATAGTGAAATTTTAATGACGTTGATTAATTATCAAATTAATAATCCAATACTATTGGAAGGTATTTCACAAGAAAACTTAGCCCTTTCAGTAGGAAATATATTACAAAATGAATCATTCGAAATTGAAGTTTTATTCGAATTAAATCCTTTCTTCCTTACACAAGAATTTGAAAATCAATGGATTTTAGATATAGTAATGGGTAATGATCTGGCAATATTAAACAACCAAAATATTGTAGCGAACTTGATACAAAATCAAAATAATGAGTTGCCTTTCCAGTTTTCAATAAATAGTAAATCGCCGTATAATTTTAAACTTACACTAAATGAAGTAATTGATATAGGTGATTATTCAATAAACTTAACATTGACACAAATTTCTAGCAATCAATCTAATGCACTTAATTTTGATAGACAAATAAATTTCAGCGTTATAGAGAATGCAAGTCTAATTATTGAAAACGAATCACAAAATAATAACTCATCAAATAATTCACAAAATAATAACTCATCAAATAATTCACAAAATAATAACTCATCAAATAATTCACAAAATAATACTCAAGGAAATAATAGTAACTTAACCAATAATTCTTCTGAAATTGATACAAATAATACCTTTGTGGAAAATAACTCCAGTGGTATACCTAATCAAACACAAGATAATTCATCTGTGATTCAGAACACCGATAGTGATTCAAGTGATTCTACAAACTCAAATAATTCTAATTCGAAATCATGGATTTTTATTGTCATAATAATTGTCGTTATTGGATCGATTATGATTTTTGTAATTCAGAAGAGGCGTCCAAAAACTACCGTTGACCAGATAACTAAAGAACCGATAAATATCGAACCAATAACCCCTATGCCCATTATTCCAGATTTGAATATTAATCAAGTTACAATTCTACATCAATGGACTGACGCAAATGGATATACTTGGAGACAGATGTCTGATAGAAGTGTGTTGTGGTGGAATGGACAAAATTGGGTTCCAGTAAATCAAAATCAGTGAAATCTAAATCTAAAACTGATGTATTATTCCCGATGGTTTGATATGTATCACCCCACTCCTCTCGTTGTCCTTCGGGACATGGGATGCACACTCGCTTCGGCGAGAGGCGGTGAACGCCAATGGATGAACGCAGAGAAATTTTTAGGCAAAGAAAGGCTTTGAGGCCTAGTCAACTTAGACTAGGTCAAGAAGAAAATATTAGCCTGCCTGCACGTTTAAGCCATATTCAAAATTTACCTTGGATCGGTTGTTATCAAAACCAATTGAAGGCCGAAAATAAATCAAAAAATACTCAGAAATCTTATGCTAGTGCTCTTCGTTCATTAATTGAAACTAATCTCCCTGGAGAAAATATACTTAGTGAAACTAATTATGATACTATGACCATTTTAGAACTTGCCGAAAGAATGGAGCCTCTAAATGGTAGAATCGATTTGTGGACACATAGCCTCTCTGAGTTAAAGCCCACGACATATAATGCTAGACTAGCAGCTGCTCGGCATTTGTTGAAATGGCTTGGACACAGATGGCCAGAACATCTTTCTCGTGCAAGAACTGGAAAAAGATTGCCTAGAACACTTACTCGTAGAGAGTTGTCAATGGTAATCGAAGCGGCAGAAAATAGTGAAAATCCAGTAGCATCAATTGTTGTAACCTTGATGTTAGATACTGGCTTAAGGGTTAGTGAAGTGTGTAATTTAAATTACAGCGATATTGATTTACATGATCGTTCAGCTAGAGTAATAGGCGGTAAAGGAGATAAAGATAGACTCGTACTATTTACTCAACGAACCTTGAACAAAATTCAATCATGGATTCCTGTTCGCGAATCTCGATTGAGAAGTGATGATTCGGCACTATTACTGAATTCAGCAGGTAGGAGATTACAACCTAGAGGCGTTCAAAGATTGATGGATTCTTTAGCACTTGATGCCGGTCTACCTAAAGGGAAACTAACTCCTCACGTACTTAGACATAATTTCGCAACGGGCCTTCTAGAGCGCGGAGCAGATTTAGTTTCTATTCAAAAATTACTTGGCCACAGTACTATTGCAACTACTAGAGTATATCTTGAAATTTCAGACCAAACATTGAGAGAAGTATATCATCGGGCTCAAGCAACTAGAGAGCATTTAGAGCAAGATAATCATCAAACTGAAGAATTAATCGAAAATTCACCATCAACAAGTTATGTTGAAATTGAGGAAAACTAATTTTTCTTACCCTTTCTTTTAGAAATTTTTTCTGGCCCAAACCAATTTCTTCTAGGTTTTACTTCTTGACCGGAATGTCCAGGAATTGGACAATATTTGCCAGAACGGCACCTAGAGCAATTTTCTTTTGGTGGAAGTTCAACAGTTTTCCTTAACCGTCCATACTTCCTTCTAGGCATGAACAATACTTAGTTAGCGGGTTATTGAATATTCGCAAATTACTTTTTGAAATTCTTGAACCATGACATCTTAGAAAGTGGGGTCTTAGGTGACGGTCCTACTCTCTTAGAACTTGATTTGTCCTTTTTCTCTGTTTTTGGTTTTACACTTTTTGCTAAGTTCTTTGCACTTGCAGCAGCCTGTTTGGCCTTGGCTGGTGCTTTCTTTGCCGCTGCCTTTGCTTTACTAGCGGTTGCTTTAGCTTTGGCTGGTGCTTTCTTTGCCGCAGATTTGGCTTTAGTTGCAACTGCTTTAGTTGCAGATGCAGCCTTATCAGCACTTTTTGCAGCAGAAGCAATTTTCTTAGCTACTGCTGCTTTTATTCCTGCTTTAACCAGTTTTGAAGCACCGGCGGATGCTACTTTGGACACTGTATCTAGTTTAGCATCGACCAATTTCGCTGCAGTTGCTGCCCCTACTCCTGGTAATGCGGTTAATTTCTTAATCTTTGAAGCCTTGGTCTGTGAAGCCATTCTTTCACCTATTACATCCATGAAGGCTTCCTTTCTTGAAGTCTTCCTATGATTTGTCAATACAAAATAGGTGAATTGATGTGTATAGATTACTAGCAACAACCATGGCGGAGAGTGGTTCAAGTCAAACTACTACATTGATTTGTCAAGTTCTCAGCGCCAAACCCGATCATAAAATCGATGAAGCAAATAATCTTTTGAGGTCGAAGCATTTTCCTTCATCTAAAAAAGTGATTTATTTAGGCAATGTTGCTACTACATTAATTTCATTATTGCAACTTCCCGAAACTCCTGTATTCAAAAATAAGCCGAAGTATAATGAACAGAAATGGGAGATTATAACTACAAGTGGGCAATTGAAAATAACAATTATTTCTGATTCATACTGGGGTTTTGGTTTATTCAACTCTAGTTACCTCAACACCATAATATTAGATGGACCAATTAGCCTTAGAAGTAGAATAATTTTTGACTTGGTTTCTGCTCTACCGCATAAGCCTTGGGAATTTAAACATCTTTCAGCAATAAGAAGATGGATGAAAAAAAATTATCCTAATTTGGATGAGAAAATTAATCAGAATAACTGGAATGAATTAATGAATTATTCTAAACAAAGATTTGAAGAAATGATTGATATAATGTCTCAAGCAATTACAAAAATTTCTCGAAAAGTGAAAAATACAATTTCCGATGATGAGACTGATAATAATAAGGCAGCAGTATTACTTGCGGCGGCTAAATTTGATTTAGAACTTGCAAAAGGTGCTCTTGCTGATGATAATGGGCCTGCAATTGAAAGAGCAATATCAAGAATTGAAGCTTCCTTAATCGAGGCAGATCCGGAAATTGGAATTAATCAAAAAATTGACGATGAAGATAAATTTAGTGAGCATAAACTTGTAATTTCAGAAATCACGATGGAGAATGAAACTTCAGTTACTGCTAATCTCGAAACGGTCAATGAAATTGATTCGATAATACCTGATGAAGAGATTCCTTTGATCGATTTAACAGGAGTTTCTGAACAAGAATAGTAAGTTTCCGACAATCCTTTTCCCGCGTCGCGTTGATAAAGGGGTGACTTTTCGGACGGTATGGTCGAAATGGCATCGAAGAAGAAATCCGAAGGTAGTGGAATTCAGCAAGCAGCTGGTTTGATTAGATATTTCGATGAAGAATCTGAGCATGCATGGAAGATTACTCCAATGCAAGTTTATTCTGCATGTATAATCGTTGGTGTCTTCTTTTACCTTGTTAACCAAGGTGTTGTAAGCGCAATTTGGAATCTGTTTTGATTCTAATTACAACGGTTTAATCATTATAATTTTATTTTCTACAGTTGCCATCTTTTGTGCAACTTGCATAGCGGTTTTAAGATCCTCAGTAGCCCCAAGTGTTCTTTCACCTTCTGAGTCATGAATAATCAAACGATGTGTCAAGTTAGTTAGAACTCCCTGTTCTATCCTTTCAAAGACCCAGTGTTCGTCCTCGATTCTAATCATTGCTGGAACATCTACTAGTGGCCCCATTTGATTGCCTATCTGTGTAGTTCTTGCTTTCAATCCCCTTAAATCTCTAATTGGATTCCAATTTCTCATACGAACTGGTGCTCTTACTCGTTTTTTCTGCTCCACGCCATCTCTAAATGCTCTTGTCATTAGGGTCCCATCCCTTGAAGTCCTTGACTTCAAATACAGGGTAGACTAATTACTAATAAGAAGCGCGACGGAAAAGAAGTGAATCTTACCAGTTTCATGGGGTTCCTTGTATTTTCATTTGTTTCAAATGTGCATCAATACTTTTTGCTGCAAATAAATTAGGAAGCCAACCAAAAATAATGAATGTCATTAATGGCCATTCGGTAAAAATTGAAAATATTAGAATGAAAATTATCAGACAAGCTAATGGTAATACTACTTTAACCATTGATGGGGTTGAAACATCAGTTTCTATTATCCATGGTTGAATAATACTGATTGACAGTAACAGCAAACTTGCTGGTAGAAGAAAGATTGCATAAGGAGTAAAAATAAAAATGATACTTGGACCAAAAATTAGAACCATTCTAATCCACCACAACTCTGGCCTTGCAGCGCTATCAAATCCGAAATTTGGAAGAATCAAGGAAACTGAAATTAGGCTGAGCATTCCAACTACAAGCCAACTTGACTGTAAAAGATACCCGTTTCCTTCATTGAATGGTTCGTGATTGATTAAAAAAAGACATGTAATAGAAAATAAAATGATTACGCTAATTGATAGTTGGAAGGTTAATGAATTGCTTCGTCCATCTCCATGTTGCAAAAATGATTCATTCAGTTTGCTGGGAACAGTAACAAAAATTAATCCAAATGATTGTAGAATAAAAAATAAAACCATCATATATTCACCATTATGTGGTACCTTCATCCACCACGATTCAGTAGATTGTACTGAATTAGATAATAGATAAATCAAGCAAGGTAAGATCAAATATATCTTCAATTTAGTTCTTCTAACCAATATTTCAAGACCTTTATCAGCATAGGTAATAGTTGTAATGGCAAATAATTCACTATTTACAAGAACTAAAAATGCTGTTAAAATTACCACGATAAATGAATAATCTCCAATCTTGGAAAGCGTGGTTTGAAGCGGTAAAGAAGATGGTTCATAATATGATGATTCGGGAAAGAATATCCAAAATGATACAAGAACTGAAAATGAGATATAAGTCATAATTCTATGTTGTACAATCTTTTTGAGTTCGTCCGAAGAGATAGAAATACTCGGCAACTTGTGACTTAATAAAGCAAAAATTAGTAATGAAAAAAGTACTATTTCTGGTGCACCGTCGCCTGTAATTAGTAATCTTAAATCAGAAAACTGAAATTCTCCTGGTCCTAGTCTTTGAGCGATTTCTAGATAGGAAATATCTCTTTGAAATATTGATTTAAATCTGTCTAAAATCATAAAACCGACTAAAGCCAGTGGCCCAAAACGGTGTACGTAAAAACCAAATCTACCTAATTGAGGAGATACTTTTTCTAAATACGATTCTATTTTTCTTGGAATCAACCATGTTGATAGAAGAATAAGTAAAACTGGAAAAACCAGCGGCGACTCATCTCCCAGCATATTGTATTCTAAGGGGTGATAGCCCTTGAGCATGGCGGAAGCAAGATAGACAAGATAGCAGACCGATTGTCATGGCCTCGGCTGGTTGGCAAGAAGAAGACCTTGACATGGTCGCTAAGAATTCTTGTTTAGCAAAACTAGCTTTGGACATAGGGATGGACCTTGATTCATGGCTAGATTGTGCAACGACTCCACTAAATGAAACCTTGAGATTAACTGTTTCAAGAAATGATAGAGACTGGACTATCTCCAAGATCAAAGAAATGGGAGGAGAACCAATTTCTTGGATGCCTGACCAAACTGCATGGCAAATGCCGTTTTACCGCGGCAAGGTTTCTGAGGGTTATAATAAGAGAATTCTAACAATACTTCATGATTCAGGAAGAATAACTAGGCAAGAAGCTGCCAGTATGCTTCCAGTACAATTACTGAATCCAAAAAATGGAGAAATGATCCTAGATATGTGCGCTGCCCCCGGTTCAAAAACCACTCAAATTGCTGAAAAGGTTGCCCCTGAAGGTTTTGTAGTTGCCAACGAACCTGTCTCTGGAAGAGCCAATATGTTAATCTCAAATAGAGCAAGACTTGCATTACCTAATGTATTAATCAACCAGCAAGATGGAAGACACATTGGAAGAATTCCCCCTCCAGGCTTTGATGCAATTGTTGCAGATGTTCCGTGTACGGGAACTGCAACCACTAGAAAAAATATCAAAGTATGGAAAAATTGGAAGCCAAAGGCTAGCCGTGGTTTATTTGATTTGCAGGTTTCAATTGCGGTTAGAGGTGCTAAATTACTGACTCCGGGTGGAAAACTTGTTTATTCCACATGTAGCATAGATCCTTGTGAAAATGAGGCTGTAATTGCTGAAATCTTACGTCAATGTCCCTGGTTAGAGTTGATTGAAGTAGATGAAAAATTAGTTCAGGGTTTGATCTTAAATCCAGGATTCAGTGAATGGAATATTCTTGACTCGGAAGGCGAACGATTTGAAATCGAAAATGAATTGCCTAAACTTCCTAACCTCAAATTACAACATTTATGTTACAGAGATAGAAAAAAGATTATTGATGAACTTGATTATGAATTAGAATCAAAAATATCTCAAAATCTAAAACTATGTCGTAGATTAAACCACTTAGACAATAATACCGGGGGATTTTTTGTCGCTATTGTTAAACACGTGCCTGAAGCAACACCTGAAGGAATCGCTAAAGCATTTATTCCAAAAAGAAAACCAATTCCTAACTCTTCATGGACGGCGAAACTAATGGACAAGCCCAAAACAAATCGGCATTCGGTTTTTCCAGCCGAACAAGAAATAATCGAATGTATCTCTTCTAGATATGGAATTGATTCTAAAAAGTGGTCTTGGTGGAGTAGAGGAAAAAGACTGAATATCGCTTCTAAATCAGTAACTGATAGATTGTATGATAAAGAGTGCCCGAACAAAAAGGGCGATTTATGGCCTAAAGGAACATTTCATCCGTTGAAGTTAATTCATGTAGGAATGCCAACATTTGTTAGAAATAAAGGCACATGGCGAACTAGACAAGAAGCGATTCCTGCTCTTGAAAATGAAATCAAAGAAACTATTGAAGTTGAACAAGAAACTATCATAAAGATGCTTGAGGGATGGGTTCCCACCGTTGAGGAATTCTTAGAAGTACAAGAGATTAGCAAATTAGAAGATGGTCCATTATTACTAAAATGTAAAATTCAAAATTCATATGCAATCATTTCAGCATGGTCCGGTGTAAGAATTAGTTTAATGATTAATACTCTCGAAAGGGATATACTTAGAGCAAAGTTAGGTTTAGAGTTTGAGAAAGCCGAGGTGATTTGATGCGTAAATTTGTATTTATGATGGTTTTAATGATTTTTTTATCGCCATCAATTAACGCTGAAGGTGATAGCTACATAGCCCAATTTAGAGTTGATATTCCTAATCCTGAACCAATTTCTACTATTCTCGAAGAATGTTTCATAGAACTAGATTTAACCGATAATTGTTCTCGTGATAGTGATTCTGTTTCATTATCCTGGTGGTTATGGAGTGACCAAACTAATTCTAACTGGCCAGATGATGATGCTAAGTCGCGTTCTGGGGTCTATAACTTATCTTCAACTGTAGATTTTGAATCGGTTTCTTTCTTCAACCAATATGATTCTAAAGCCGAAGCAATAGAACATTCTTCGAAAGTCGATTCAAGCATACCTATTATTGATTTAACAGGTGAGGTAATAATTGTTGAAGGAGAAACTGGCCCTTGGTACATTAGAATGCCAATTGAAATGACCCCTTCACAAAATCTTACAGATGATACTTTGCTTTACATTTTTTTGAGTAAGAAAAATGCTATCGATGTTCATGGTAGAGAGATTTCCAATTTGATTTATGACATGAAGCCCGAAGTTGGCTTCTCTAATAAGGCGAATAATGCAACTAATGTTGAATGGTTAATCAGCTCAGAACATCTGTATGCAGCGGGGATTGACTTTGAAGAAGATCCTTATGGTTGGCAAATTACTATGGCTTTTTTTGGTTCTGTTGAATCTGATAATTCAACTGAACAATTACTTTCATTACACAATTTTGATTTGCCTTTTAAAACTCAAAATATTGAATCTACAGCCCTATATATGCCGATTTTAATTTTTATTCTGTTATCAATAATCTGTTTTGGGCTGGTTTCTCAATCATATCGAAATGAAAAGGGGATGCCAAAGATTTCTGCGGGATGGAAAGATAATACTACATTGATAATTGAAGTACAATCCTTTGACAAGAAAATCGAGGTTAAATCGGTGAAAATTGAGCCTCCATGGAGGATGAGAAATAATCCAAAGAGTAGATTTATTGAACCAAATAAAATTGTCAATATAGAAATAAAGGTGAAAGAAGAACTACAAGAAAATTGTGACATAGGTATCCAATTAGAAGTTGATGAGTTGGGTTCTTGGACTCAATATCTTGCCCTAAATAACCCGACTGTTGAAAAATGATTTAGTAGAAGTGTTGAAGACATAGAGGATTTACCGAATAATGGTGCTGATATGAATCTCGATAGAACTGACCGTGCAATTCTCCAAGCTTTATTGGAAGATTCCCGTGCTAGCCAGAGAGAGTTATCAAGAATTGTTGGAGTCGCACAAGGAACTATCACTAATCGTCTCAAAAAGTTGGAATCACAAAATATCATCCAAGGGTATTCTGTTGTTTTAGACCCTGAAAGTGTAGGATGGAGTATGACTATTATGGCAGGATTAAGGATTGCTAAGGGTAAAATGATCGATGTTCAGCAAAAGATTGCTGCTGACCCTAGGGTCTTTTCTGTATACGATGTTACTGGAGATTGGGACTCAATGGTTCTAGCCAGAGTAAGAGACCGTGCCGACCTTGATGATCTAACTAAAACCGTATTTACTCTTGAAGGGGTAACCCGCTCTTTCACTCATGTTGTTCTAAATACTGTTAAGGAAGATGGTTTTGCTAAGCCTGCACCAGAAAAGAACTTCGATGTTAGTATATAGGCAGAATTAATCAATTAAGGTTGATTATTCCTCTTCGCATCTTATCATGGCTTGTAAGAACTTGCCTCCACCAAAAGAAACTCCTCCTTGGGGTTTCCATCCTTTAGAAATCAAATTTGAGACCTTGGCAATTAATCCTGAGTCCTTATCTAAAATCTTCCAATTCATTAGACCAAATTCTACAGGCTGCAGTGTTTCCTCTGAGATAATTGTATATTTCATACTGTAATTATAATTCGACAATGTATAAAGAAAGTTATATTTCTGAATCAATTCTTTGCTGTGCCAGTTCAATATAATCCGGATTTATATCATAGCCAATGAAATTCCTACCTGTTTGCTTAGCAGCACAAGCGGTAGAGCCTGACCCAATGAATGGATCCAAGACAATATCTCCTTTGAATGAATAAAATTCTATACATCTACGAGGCAATTCATTGGGAAATGGTGCTGGATGGCCAATTCTTTTTGCAGATGCTGTTGGAAACCTCCATATCGATTTTGTCAAATCGATAAATTCCTGTTTTTCAATAGTATCTTCACGTCCTTCTTCTCTTTCTTGCTTTGTTCTATCCAACTTGAAAGAGCCCTTCGAATAAATCAAAATATATTCATGGACGTCTCTAAGGCAGGGATTAGATGCTGACTTGAATGATCCCCAAGCAGTACTAGAGCCTGCTGAAGCGGATTTATCCCAAATCACTTCTCCGCGCATCAAAAATCCAAGTTCAATCATAATCATATTTACATAACTAGTTAGTGGAATATACGGTTTTCTTCCGACATTTGCAATATTTACTATCGCTCTACCTCCAGGCACTAATACTCTGTATGTTTCTTTGAAAACATCTCTTAGTAAATCTAGGTATTCTTGTAAACTAAGGTCTTCATCATACTCTTTAGTTACATTATATGGTGGGGAAGTGACCATAAGGTGAACGCTATTTGGTGGAATCATACCCATATCTCTAGAATCTCCACAGATTAGGCTATCCTTGAGAAATTCAGGGAATTCTTGCGGATCCCCTACATCGGATTCTCTAGGAATCCCTCGATACATTTTGGTATCATAGTATTTTGATGAATCATGTCCTTCACGTTTTGAAACTCCAAAACTAGAGGTCTTAGTAGAGGCTGCTTTTTTTGAGCCCCTATTAACTGTCATAGGTTCATCTGTGTCGCGCGGCTTCATAATCCAATCGGATAACTAGCACAACTAGACGCGCGTTTTGATACCCTTGTGGTATTTCCAATTAAGATAAAATACTGGCCATCCAATTTTCATAATCAGCATTTGCTAAAGCGCTTAATTTGATTATTGCAGGAACTTCATATGGATGATTTTCTAAGATATAACTCTCTAAATTTTCCATCTTCGATTCATCAGTTTTGAATAATGAGATTATTTCTTTATCATTCTGTTTCTCTCCATCCCAAATATATGCTGATTTTACATCTGTAGTTAAAATGCAACCCGCTAATTTCCTTTCTAACACTTCATCGACGATTTTTTCTGCTGATTCTTCATTGGGAAAAGTAACCAAAACCAAGATTAGGCCCATGCCGTTCCTAGAAGGTATAGATTATTGATTAGTCGATTAAAGGTCTGCAATATCTTCTCTTTCAGACTCGACATTGAACTTCTTAACCGCTTTATTGTAAACATTAGATTCTATGTCTCCTCTTCTAACTAAACGAGATAATGTAGCCAATGTAATTGCCTTTCCATCAATTTCAAAAAATCTTCTCAATGACTCTCGGGTATCTGAACGCCCAAAGCCATCAGTACCAAGTACAGTATAGTCATCTGGCATCCATTGTCTTACCATATCAGGGACTGCAGCCATATTATCTGAAACAGCAATAATTGATTGTTTTGATGAAGAAAGCATTTGTTCTACCCATGATTGTTTTTCAGGTTTGTCTGGATTTAACCGATTCCATCTTTCACATTCAAGTCCATCTCTTCTTAATTCTCCGTAAGAAGTTGCAGACCAAATTTCACTACGAACACCAAATTCTTCTAATTTCTCAACTGCATCAAGAACTTGAAGCATAATTGGACCTGAGCCAATTAATTTGACGATTGGTCCATCTCCTTTAGGTGCTGAACGGAGTTTGTACAATCCTCTAATTATTCCTTCATCTACATCTTTCGGCTTAGCAGGCATTGGATAGTTTTCATTATACACTGCAATGTAATACATTACATCGATATCGTCTTGATACATTTCTTTAATTCCATGCTGAATGATTGTGGCAAGTTCGTATGCAAAGGCTGGGTCCCATGCTCTAACTGAAGGATTGGTATGTGCCATCAATAATGAATGTCCATCTTGATGTTGTAGTCCTTCGCCATTAAGTGTAGTTCGACCAGAAGTTGCACCCATGAGAAATCCTCTCGCTCTTTGATCTGCAGCTGACCAAATTAAATCAGCAACTCTTTGAAAACCAAACATCGAATAAAATGTGTAAAAAGGAATTGTTGGGCATGAATGTGTAGAATAAGAGGTAGCTGAAGCGATAAAAGTTGATGTTGCACCTGCTTCATTTATCCCTTCTTCGAATAACTGTCCTGCTTCAGATTCCTTGTACTTCATGATAACTTTGTGGTCTACTGGCGTGTAGAGTTGCCCTTCAGGATGATAAATTCCAAATTCGGAGAATAATGGGTCCATACCGAAAGTTCTTGCCTCATCAGGAATGATCGGGACTATTCTATTACCTAATTGCTTAGATTTCATTAATGACCTTAGCAATCTCACAAATGCCATTGTCGTAGATACTTGCATCTTGCCTTTGGTCCCTTCATCAAATTCAGAAAATGTACTTTCTTCTGCCATCTTTAGACTAGATTTTGGTGAGCGCCTTTCAGGAATCGGCCCATCCAATGCTTTTCTTCTAGACTTAGCATAAGCGACTACCTCTGGTACATCCTTGGGGTCAATTAATGGATAATCCTCAAGTTGCTCATCACTAAAAGGTAAATTCAAATCATCACGCATGAATTTCATACTTTCCATATCTGCTTTTTTCTTTTGGTGAGTTGTATTTCTTCCAGCAAAAGATGGTCCTAATCCATAACCTTTGATTGTTCTAATTATCACCACAGTTGGTTGTCCTTTGTGGGCAGTAGCCTGCGCATATGCTGCGTGTAACTTAATGAAATCATGACCACCTACATCTTGACAAAGATCTTCTAAGTCTTGGTCTGAATAATCTTCAACCAAAGAAGCAAGTTCACTAGAATTGAATAATTCTTTACGAATAGTGGCGCCATCTGCTGTCATTATCCTCTGTTCATCACCATCTACAAGAGAGTTTAATCTTGCAATAAGTAAACCATTAGTATCCATAGCAAATAAGTCATCCCAACTACTACCCCATAGAACCTTGATTACATTCCACCCAGACCCTCTAAATCGACCTTCAAGTTCTTGAATAATCTTTGAGTTTCCACGTACAGGACCATCTAATCGTTGAAGATTACAATTCATAGTCATGATTATGTTATCAAGGTCTTCTCTGGCTGCAAGAGATAATTGAGATAATGATTCTGGTTCATCCGATTCACCATCACCCATTGTATACCAAACGCGAGAAGTTGTAGTATTACACAAACCTCGAGATTCCAAATATCGATTAAATCTTGCCTGATGAATTGCAGTCATCCCACCCAGCCCCATACTTACGCTTGGAAATTCCCAAAAATCTGGCATAAGTCTAGGGTGAGGATAAGAAGAGAGTCCTTTACCTTCTACTTCTTGTCGAAACATATCGATTTGTTCTCTTGTCAATCTTCCTTCAAGCCATGCTCTTGCATATATTCCTGGAGATGCATGTCCTTGCCAGTATATATGGTCGCCTGAACCATCTCCATCTTTGCCTCTAAAAAAGTGATTGAAGCCAGATTCCCAAGCATGGGAAGTTGAAGCATAAGTAGAGATATGTCCACCAATTCCCTCGAAGTATTTGTTGGCCCTAGTAACCATCATCATAGCATTCCAACGAATTATCCCGTGAAGTCGCTTTTCCATCTCTAGATCGCCGGGGTAATCGCCTTGCATATTTGGCGGAATTGTATTGAAATAAGGAGTATCGATAACATCAATATCTACGCCGGCGGATTTAGCTGCATTCATTGTAGCAAGTAGTAATCTTCTTGCCTCCGCATTACCTTGTTGGCCCTGAACCGCTAGTATTGAATCGACCCACTCTTGGGTAGAAATTGGGTCAGGGTCCGGTAAAACACTGTCAGACTCAAAGGTCAAAGTAACTCCCCCGTGTAACTCCTAATACTCTCGGCTTTCAAAC
>MDTG01153602.1_pt1 | contig 16443 bp, 13 predicted proteins | sample 811421 | NCBI WGS metagenome assembly MDTG01 (sample SAMN05326645, study PRJNA326480) | marine metagenome | isolation source: seawater | place: Pacific Ocean: South East | collected 2011
GTCAGGAAATGGAGTTGATGTCTGTATAATTGATACTGGAATTGAATTAAATCACCCTCATCTTCGTGATGTTCAACTCGAAGGATGGTTGGACTTAATAGAGAATAAAAGTGAGCCGTACGATGACGAGGGACATGGAACTGCAATGGCAGGAATTTTAGTCGCCCATGGAAGTCTACCAGGAGTCGCTCAAGGCATATCTTTACATGTTGTTAAAGCACTAGATTATTCAGGTTCTGGAAATGATGAGACTATCGCATCTGCCGTTAATTGGTGTATAGATCAAGAAAGTGATGTAATTAGTATGAGCCTGGGCGGTAGTCCCGGATTCCGATTCTTCGGACAATCTACAGATGAATCCGAAAATGCAGTTCAAGATGCACTAGATTTGGGTATCTTCGTTGTTGCGGCTGCTGGGAATGATGGTGGACCAGATGATGATGGGGATGTAGAAAGTCCGGGTTCTATTCCCAGAGTAATTTGTGTTGGTGGACACGATAGGTTTGGAGATCTCTGGGAAGGAAGTAGCATGGGGGATAATGACGGAGGGTTCTTCCCCCCTAGATTACCAAATAATGACCCTGATATGAAACCTGAAATCACAGCAGGTGGCCACGAGGTTGCAGTTTTAATCGCAACTAACAGAAGTGGTGTGTTAACGGAATATGGATGGGGATCTTCATCGGGAACAAGCGCGGCCACTGCATTTGCAACCGGAGCTATTGCTTTGGCATTAGAGGCCGCCCCCAATTTGAAACCAGGAGCAGTTGATGGAGGTGAAGAAGCGATAGAATCTGTAAAAAATCACTTAATGAATTCAGCCAATAGGGGTTCATCTGAACATGATGATTTACGAGGTTACGGAAAATTAAATGCTGCATTATTTTTTGAAAACGTTACTGGATACCCCCCAAATACAAATGATGCACAATTAGATTCACTAGAACCTCAAGATGATATTCTATCTTCCGTTATTGATCAGAAATTATTGATTATTGGAATAGATGGAGTCCGAGGAGATGTTGCAAGCATTGTTTCAACAGAAGAAAATAGCGCATTTGGGCGAATGCAGGATGAAGGTGCTTGGACCTATTCATCTACTGTGGGCCCAATTTCTATTTCTGGACCTTCATGGTCAAGCATGCTCACTGGAGTCTGGTGCGACCGCCACGGTGTTTATGATAATGGATTCGACAATCACCTTTTAGAATCAAATCCAGATTTATTTGAAATGGTTGAGCAACATGATTCCTCACTAAAAACTGCTAGCCTTGTGTATTGGGAACCGATTCACACTACAATAATTGGACCCAATGTAGCAGACATTCAAGAACGATTTGAAGAGGATGAAGATCTTCATTCTAGGGCAGTAGAAATTCTTCGTGACGATTCTTCCCTAGATGTCTTATTTGTGGCGTATGATGACCCAGACTATGCTGGACATAGACACGGCTTTTCACCTGATTCAGAAGAATATGTGGACGCTGTAAAACTTGCTGACCAACGTGCCTCTGAATTACTAGAGGTATTAGATGAGCGGATTTCTATCGGAGAGGATTGGCTAGTAATCATTACCAGTGACCATGGTGGAGGTGGGGTATACGAACACTCACATAGTCCATCGACATCTACTGATAGAACGACATTGATGATGGTACGGGGAGGGGATTCAATATCAGGAGAGATGGATAATTCAGTAGTTGTTGATGTCACTGTTACGGCCCTAACTCACATGGAGATTCCCCTACCTTCTGGTTCTGAATCACTTGACGGAAGACCCCTCGCTTTTGAACCGAATTCGGAAATTGCAAGAGTACCCGATTGCCCTCAACATTTTATTTCTACAATCGCGGATAATTCAGAAAAAATTACTGTAGGGTTATTGGGATATGGAGGATTAATAATTTCCATATCTGCAATAATTGTGTATAATCGAATGAAAGCTATGAAAGGCGACGAATAGCAACTAACGTACCTCCTCCCACCTCTGTAAAGCCCACGGCCTGAGTTTCATTCCAATCTTTCATACAATGAATCCATTGATTGAATACTTCAACTCTCATTTGTTGATCATTTGTTGGCTTTCCAGAAGGATATTCACCCACATCTGCGGTAGGAACCAACGGTTCAGGAGTCAGAACGACACCACCAAGTCGTACCAAAGCAAGAGCGTTTTCGACATTCTTCACCTGCGCTTTCCAATCAGAGTGTACAATTATTACATCTGCTGGAACAGGTAGCGGGGAACCTGTTCTGGCAGCTTCGGGTGTCGATGCATTCGCAGCAAGCCAAGCTGTTGCTTCACTAGCCATTGAATCCCATGAACCCACCTTTACAGTGCACCATGAGTCAGCATCAAAACGTTCGACAATTCTGTGAAGTATCACTCCGAATCGATTCCCTTCTTCTACCATCACGTAGGATTCAGGATGCTCAGAATCAACCCATATGTCATGAAACCATGCGCTAAGATGGCCAATTCCTGCTCCTACCTCAATGATTCTATCTGGAGATAATCGCTCGACTATATCCCTAAACCTTGATCTCATAGACCGAGGAAGCGGGTCGAGTTCCATATGCAGCATCTGCTGTGTGATATTAGCTGCGATTTCTGGCTCTTTTTCGCTCCTATCAGCAGATGCAGAAAGCAACGCAGACATAATGTCTTCTTGAGAAAATTGAGGAAGACCCCCTCCGTCCATGTACACCGGTAACATACCCTTGCTTTCAACATCTTCATCCAACAGACATAAAGAGTCAGGGACAAGGGGCCTGTTTATGGAAGAGGAGGGTAATGAGCCTGAGGATGACTTGATTCATGTTGAGTTGTGTCCATCGTGTGGCACTAGGCAAATTCATGATATTATTTCTGAGAAGAATTTTGGTGCAGGAGCAGATTACCGTGTCCAATGTGATGGTTGTAGTCACGTACACTTGATACAAATCAGACCACCTAAGGCTGTGAAAATAAAATTCACGCTTTCAGATGGTCCAGATAGTATTGTAGAAGAAATTGAAGTTGACGAAGACGAAAAAATATATCTCGACGACGTATTTGACCATGCAGATAAACTATGGAGAATAAGTCAACTTCATCTAACTCAGGAGCAGGCAGTACGCTCTGCTGAACCAAGAGACGTGGTCTCAGCATGGGCTGTAAGATGTGATTTAGTTCGAATAAAAATCACAATGACAGAAGGAGAACATAGCAGAAAGTCAATGATAGAAAGTGACCCTCAAGACATATACGTATGTGGATCCATCATTGAATTTGAGGGAAAGAAATGGAGAATTCGAGCAATCCATACAGGTAGAGGAAGGACTCTGACAGGAAGGAGGGAAGCATCACAAATTAGGCGAATCTACCTACATCCGCCTCCTGATCCACGTCGTCGCCGATTCCGTAGAGATTGATCACCTACGATTTGACCAGGGCATTAGTAGAGCCTTAGTAATGTGCCAGGCAACATCAGGATTTTCGCGCAACCTACGAATACCGTATTCATACCACTTTGAGCCGTATGGAAGATATATTCTGGTTGTATGTCCTTCCTTGGCCAATTTTCTTCTAATATCTCCCCGAACCCCCAGTAACATCTGAAATTCATACCCTGGTCCTTTTCCAACTCTTGATGGGCCAGAATTGGTTCGTGGATCGGCAATGTTGGGCCCCATACCCTTCTTTACTAAAGATGATAATGCATGCTCAATCACCACTGTATCATGAGATGCAATAGCAGTATATGCTCCAGTTTCAAGCATAGCATCGATGGCATCGTTAGTTGCTTTTGTAATAGACTTCTTGTCGGTATGGGCGATTTCTGATGACTCAAGATAAATTCCTTTACATACCCTAAAATCAGCATTTGGTCCCAATGAATTGGCCAAGTTATTGATATCTGCAAGAGTTCTAAATAATCTTCCTTGAAGTACAGTGCCTACGTTGTCCAAACCAATCTTATGAAGTCTTAATACTAAGTCAATTGTCTTTTGTGTTACTCGATTATCTTCCATATCCAATCGGACAAATATATCATTTTTTGCAGCTTTACGAAGAATATTTTCCATGGATTTTTCAGCTGAATCTGGATCAATCAGTAAACCAAAAGCAGTGGGTTTGATGGATAAATTAGCGTCTATTCCACCAGCCACAATAGAATCCAGAACTCGGTCATATTCTTCGATGAAGAACTGCGCTTCTTCCATCGTGGTTATTTCCTCCCCAAGAACATCCACAGTGAAGCAAGCTCCTTCTTTTGAAAGACGATTCATTGTTTCAATTGCAGATTCGAGATCAGTCCCTGCATGATATCGCCTCGAAACCCAACCTACAACGAATTTCGGCATCATTGGAAGAACGGTCACGACCATCCGCCCAAGTATCCCCATGGGCGTGTGTTAGAGAATAGGGATATGACGATTACCGATTCAGGATTCATAATTGACAAAGTCTGCGAGCCTAAAAATTTCAACATTCATTTCTTCTAAATATCTCCTTATCGACTGTCTCTGCCAGCCTTTGAACGATTTTCGATCGAGGTGTGCCACCACCTTATGATGCGGAAATGATTCTTGAGTCTGTTTAATTGCAACATCTATGGAATTTTTCCAAGGACCATCTGGTAATGGACCAGTAAGTGGATCCCAATCGCCTTCAGGTCGATTCATTGGAAGTGAATAATTTGCCAATAAATGTCCGACTAATGCATCCGTTTGTAGTAACACAGCCTTGTGACGGGGAGCGTAATGACCACCACCAATTCCAACCATTACTGGTGGTTTGTTTGGCTCAATAGAATTTGAATCCTTTAATTCGAATTCTTCAGAAAGAACATCTGCCCACACATTTGCTGCATCCTCCCTTCCCCAGTGTTCTTCAGTAGAACCAATTTCGATAAACAGCGATGGAGTATTCAATAATGGCCCATGATGAGTTGTTTCTAGGGTAATATCGAATTCATTGATCAAACTGTATTTTTGAGCAATTCGGTTCAATCTTCTAAATAAAGAAGCAAAACGAGGCGAAGGTGGGACTGCACATCCATTGAAGCCCCCATGTTCTGCAATTGAGCCATGTGGCTCTTCACCTAATACACCAATCGGGTGCAATGTTAAACTCGGCATTCCAGAGGATGCAACATGACGAGAAAGAAACAAAATTTCTGTGATTTCAAATCCGGTGGAATTGGAATATATATCGTCAATATGATTGCTAAAAAGGTGCAATTCATCCCTCCACCAAAGATGGATTGGAGAACTAGAGTGGTGCCAGACTTTTCCTCCATTTACCGATTCATCCTCTCTCCATCCATCTCTTGAGAGGAGGGCTGCACCTTGAACTGTAGAGCCAATATCAGAGTTTGAGACTACAATCAATGTTATCGGACCCATTAGTTTTCGCCGGACTTTGTTTTTTGGACTTACATAAGAACATTACCAGCAATAATTTATGGTAAAATATCAATCTTCAAACGTTTAAACTCAATCTCGGAACATGGCATTACCCTCAGCGAGCCGTGCAGTCCTCCAAGTTTGGGAAATTGGTGACGAAATATTGGTCAGATTAACAGATACAAAAATACAGAGGACTGGTAATAATATGACGCTTTGGAGGGATCCTGAAGAACCTTATCCCATGCGAATTAACCATGCAGTAAAATGTGAAGATATTACAATAATCAGTTGGATGGATGAAGAAATTAGACTGTCAGTAATGGGAGGAATGGACTTCTTCGCAGAAAAATGGGAGGCAGTGTACTCAAATCGAACCGAATTAAAAAATTCCAGTTCACTACTGATACCACACAAATCTCAAAGTTGGCTTCATAGTTTGGATGCTGAAGTTCTAGCACTCGCATCACAAGGAAATAAATTTGCTTTTATCTCTATGAACAGAGGTGTATACTATTTAGAGTGTAATTCTAACGGAATTGAGGAAATTTGGAGAACAGAGATACCTGATTGGCCTAAACCATGGCCAGGTGTAATTTGGAGGTTAAGAGACAAAGAAAACGGTAATCTAGACACATACCCTCAGTCAATCCATCTCAATGATGAAAATCTCATTTTATTCGATGAGAGAAGTTCTTGGGTAATTCTGTCTCTAGAAGATGGTAGACGAATCAGTGGCGGAAGATTACCATTCAGCGGTAAGAACACTGGTACTTGGAGAGGAGAGAACAGCTGGGCCATCATAGAGGATAATCGGAATCTGCATTTATTAGATGCTGATTTTAACATTATTTCCACACACAAAACTCCTGGACCGGTAAATCACGCCAGAGAATCGGTTCATGGTTGGATTTGGACTGGATGGAGACATAACGGTACTGAAAATGGTATTAAAGCCATTAAAGAAATAGGAGTTTGGATTGATACAAGTGATAAACCGAGAGTATTATCAAATGATGGAAGATGGAGCGAATTTACATTCTAATTATTCTTCTTCTTGCTCAGATGAGGATTCAGAAACAGAATTCTCTAGTTCATTGTCATACCCACATCGACCACATGTTTTCCTATCTGAATGGTTAGCCAAGAATACCCCAGGACCGCAACGAGGGCAAAAATCCCCCTTTCTTACCAATGTCCCACCAGAGACATCATACTTGCCAACCTTTGCTTTCTGCCATTTGTCTCCCATCAGGATCCCTCCTCGTCTACTTCGTTATCTTCAGAGGCGGTTTCTTCTTCAACGACCGGTTCAGAATGTGCACCTCGGCGAACATGTCTGTCCTTCGTGTGAGACGGAACAGTTGCATCTGCAGCTTCAGGGTTGGAATACACGTGAGCAACACCTGTAGTTGATGAGCGCCCGAAACGAGATGTAACTTCCATAATGTAGGTTTGGGACTTTATTGACCCGGGTTCCATTCGATTTACCATTCCAATCAGTTCTTGAAGACTTGGTGTAGGCGCCTTTGGGTGTTCAACTGTGAAATGGAGTTCCACACGTTCAAGAATATCATTTTCGATTCTGTTGTCGATTTGCATTCTATCACCTAACGTATGTTCACCTTCAAAGCGTAGCTTCCCGGACGGGTTACACCCATGCGCTTACCAACCTCAGACATTTCTGGATTGAAAACTATAACCAATCCTTGCCAATCTCGAGAAATAGGAGATGTAGGACAATGATGACATTGATCTTGTTCATCGTCCAATATTGCATTACATTCGCCGCAAGCGAAAGGAATTACTGCCATCTCAAGCATCCTCCTGTAACCATTCGTAAGCACCTAAACCGGGTTGTTTACAGTTTAATCCAATCTTACTGCTTCTAGGGTCGTTATGATTAATTGATTTAGAAACAATTCTTGCCCTGATATGGCTAGATTCACCGATATGTCTGCCAGATTGTGCGCCGATAATTCGAGAGATTCCCTGTGACATTTCCACATTCACTGGTTCTTCAAAAATCTGGGACTTGTGGAGCAATGCCTCTGTTGGCCCAATCAACACGAAAGCTCCGAATTCATTGACCTTCTGGATTTTTCCGTCTACTACCTCACCTTGGTCCATTGAAAACATCAATGCCTGGTACCTTACATTTTGATAAATTGCACCATCCCCGTGAATTACCCTTCCTCGACCAACGACCTGATGATCGAAGGTTAGCAAAATAAAATCCTCCGTGTCCGGGTCGTACCTTCCTTCAAATGCGTTCAGTGCCAAAATATTGATCGTCTGCTCAAGAGAATCTGTCAAATGCATGTACTCTGGTGGAATACGAATTGTGTCTTCTTTCTCAATGATGTAGTACATTTTTCATGCCTCCAAATCCCCCCATCAGCACCAATGATAACGAGAGGGATACTTCCCTGCTCGTCCATCATAGGCAACGCCTCAAGAGGAGATGTGTATTCTGTCGAACTTCGGTCTCCATTTAAGACTACCCGGATAATCAATAATTTGTGTCTTGGAAAAAACCTACAAAACAATTATTCAATGTGATTTGCAATCTACATCGCCAAACGTTGAATAGGTCTGCTATCGACATATGTATGGATAGAGAGGGAAGGTTGTGAACAACACGGTGAATGTGAAATTTGCAATAATTGCAATTTTAGCCATGATTTTAACGCCCTGGTGTCAAGTTCAGTATGATTTTGAGGATAATAAAAAATCATTCGATTCCAATACCCGCAGCACAGATCCTTGGACCTCGGAACAACCTTGGGGACAATTTGGAGGAGGACCTGAGAGAAGACACACTCCACCTCAACATGCATATGATGGAGGGGCAGGCAGTGGCAACCCCAGTGAGGCTGATACTCTTGGAACAATTCTCGACCCGATTATTAATTGGAAACTATCCTCGAATCCAATAGGAACTACTTCCCTTTCTACAGTAATTGGAAACTTTTCAGAATCGATAAATTCACCTTCCGGACACAGTGAGGAGTGTGGAGGATCTTCCCTTTTCCCTGTTATCGTTCAAATGGAAAATATTGGTGGCACTGACCATTCGATACTTAGAGTGATAGAAGGAGAGGATGCAGTAGTCGCATGGGAAGAAGATCTTGGACCCACTCGGCCAATGAAAGCCGGACCAATAGTTGCCGACATCGATAATGATGGGAAACCTGAAATTATTGTTATCTTCGATTCTCAAGGAACTCTAAATGTTGAATTGTGGGCACCTGAATTAGAATGTACTGCAACTGGGTGGAGTCCTAGCGGCACTCATTCAAGTCAAGAGCTGTGGACTTGGGTAGATGAAGGATTGAGTTTAGAACATTCTCAGGGTGCATACACATCAGGCATCACTGGCGACCATCATCCGACAGCCCAGCCTGTTGTTGCAGATTTGGATTTCGATGGGAATCCAGAAATTGCTATACCTGCTATTTCTGAAACCACCAACACTCCAGTAATCATTTCATTATCACTTCCTACCAGTGGAAATCCTGTGGAAAATTGGAGGGCAGAAATAGAATCTGGAAGCCATCCTTCAGACCTTACCTTTGCTACACTCGGACCGGAGAGTGCTGGTATTTTCTTTACAACTATCGAAAATGATGACGGTTTGATGTGGGCATGGAGATTAGACGGAGAAACTGGAGCATCTGCTTGGTCTGGAGGATCATCCTTAGGAAATCTGGATGGGGGATCATCGGACTCCCCAAGAATTCGTTTACCAGGGCCAGTAGTAGCCCAACTAGATTCTGATGCAGCTCCAGAATTAATTCTTACAATTCCAACCGATTTAGGCGGCAATGGTGTAACAGATGGTGCAGAATTCATGGCAATTGAAGCAACTAGTGCTTCTGAAATTTGGTCATTTAATGCTCGTGACGGATATGCTGATGCACCACCATTAGTCTTAGATTCCGATAACGATGGATTGGATGATCGCGTCTGTTGGGTAACATGGAGATCTACTAGCACTAACAGAGATGCAATGGCAGGATGCCATGACATATCTCAAAGTAGTCCAGTACAAAGATGGTACAGAACATTGGAAGCATCAAGTGGGACTCCAAATGATGAAATCGCTGTTTCCTCTCCGATTTGGATGGACCTGGATGGCTTCGGAGAACCTGAGATTCTCATACCTTATGGACGATCCATCTTCGCATATGACGGCGATGAAGGAACTAGTGTTGCAATCTCTTTAGAATGGGAAGACGATATGGAAGTAGATACTCGTTTATGGTCATCTCCTGCACTTGCAGATATTGATGGAGATGCGATTATAGACATAGTAATCGGAGACCTAGTAATCTCCCAAGCAGCTGCAGATGTTCGACCGTTTTTAGATGGTAATGGAATTGAATTCAATCCCACTGCCCCAGACCCTGGAGAAATAACAACAATTACCGCATATGTGGAAAATGTTGGAACAATAGCCACAGACAAAGATGTAGACGTAATTCTATTCGCGGATGGAATTGAGATAGGCAGAGATAGAATTCCAGCAATGGACCCTGTGGGCCCTTCTGGAAACGGCAATTTTGGATCTATTGATGTAGATTGGTCGGGAGGTCTCGGAACTCACTCATTCAGTATGGTAATTGACCCGTTACAGAATTTAACTGAAACCAGAGTAGATAATAATCAACAAAATCGAACTCTGACAATCCTCGAACCATATTCAATTTCTGTTGTCTCGTCTGGAGGATTGATTCGAATTGATCCTGGATCGAGTGAAGACATCGAGTTGATAGTTACAAACACAGGGAAAAATGATGCAACATGGACCATGGAAATTGATTCCAGTGAGTTACCTGATAATTGGACAGTTTCTCCATTAACATCACTAGAGAACATCAGTATTGATTCTGGTGAGAGTTGGAACCCTAACATCCGAATCAGTGCCCCCACTGACGCTCTTGGATCAGACAGAGGGAGTATTACGCTATCATTGACACCTAACGAAGCACCTGATTCTAATAATTCCATAATTATCCCAATTGAAGCAAATCGAACAAGAGGTATTTCTCTGCGGGGACCGATTGGAATAGCCGAGACTACTGGTTGGGGAATCCCCGGCTCTACTGCCCACGCATGGCTCCTCATTGAAAATCTTGGGAATGCTGAAGAAACCGACACCGGAATTACATATGGAAACACGCCTTGGGGCAATGGAATTACTTTAGCTTCCCCAATTGGGAATCCTATTACATCAATTACATTAGCACCTGGGGAGGTACAAACTCTATCTGTGGAAATTATGGTTCCTTCAAACACACAATTAGGTGAGGAAGTTAGTTCTGACGTTGAGATTTGCATCGGTTCCGGTTCAGAAAGAGAGTGTGAGTCAATCAATGTCAAATTTATTGCAAGTGATGTGGTTGCAATACCATCTCACCACCGAACTGTCCCATTGCAAGGGATAGAGTGGCAAATTGATGGGATTTTTACCTCTGGAGATCAGGAAATGGAATGGGATTTAGCAAGTGGAGGAATTTCCATTCAACCCAATTGGATTTTATCTAGTTCGGGCGACTTAGAAATAATAGGAGACAGACTTTATGCTCGCTCTTCATCAAATTCATTCACTGGAACCATCGTACTAGATCTACCTCAAGATGCTATTCCTATGACACACGTGTTCTCTATTGCCGAACAAAATCAAACCCATGCTGATCTGAACATTAGTTTGGAAGTACTTCAGGAATATAGAGCGTCAATCAGTAATCCTAATCACCCTTCAGGTGAATTTGTGGAATCTAATATGATACAAACCGGAATTTCATATTCGACTGTTGTATCATTTGAAAATACTGGAAATGGAGAAGACTCGTACGCCTTGTATGGCAGAGTTATCGATGATGGTAATTTGTCAAACCATGAAGCAATAGAGATTTCATTCCCGATTACTACAATCACATTGTCTCCCGGCTCCTCAATCAATCTGCCTGCAAGTATTCTAGCACCAACTGGCACTCCTGCTCGTGTACCATTCACCATAGAATGGGAAATCCTATCTCTTGGAAACACCAGTATTTCTGATTCTATTCAAGGACTTTATGAAGTGCAGCAAGACCATCAGTGGTCATTTGAGATTAGTGATCAAACGTATCCATTCCATGAGAACGGGGAAAATGGCTCCAAAATATTTGGATTACCTGGCGATACTCTTGAGATACCAATCCGCGTAATCAATTCTGGCAATCATGATGACACATTGAATCTAACAGCTTCTTCTTCGGTCACACCATTTGGAAATGACCCTCAATCCCAGTGGATAATAGAAGGAACAAATACAGGTATCATTGATGTCGATGAGAATCAAACACTTCGTTTGAATGTCACGATCCCAAGTGATGCTTGGAATGGAACAATAATCACGATCGATTGGCAAGGATTAGCTGGAGGGCTGGTGAGTGTCAATGCACCTTCTCATACCATCGAAGTTGGACATACTCCAAGTTGGAAGGTAATCGCATCAGGGGTGGATCTAGATATCTCACCGTATGGAGAAGTTATCTCCATGACAGTGGTACAAACTGGAAATTTACCTGCCGAACCTTACGCAAACACCTACGTTTCTGGAACCATAGGTTGGAATGTGAGTATTGAAAATACACCTGGAATACTAGAACCCGGCCAATCAGGAGTTTTAGAATTGAATATCACACCTCCATCTTCTGCCATAGCAGGTCAAGCGGTTCAACTCAATATTATTCTCCGTAACGGTGATGGAAGTGGTTGGTCTTCCGCAACCTTCCCTATCAGAGTTGATGCCTTGAGAAATCATACTTTGGAGGGCGACCCAAATTGGTATGTCACTGATCAAGGCGGAGCGCCATTATTATGGGTAACTAACGAAGGAAATGCACCCACCTCACTGGACTTACACGTCATTGGAGGAGGAAACGGTTGGAACTTATCATATCCTGAAAAAATCCATCTATCGATCGGAGAAACCAAGGGATTACCAATCAATCTAATCCCACCAAATGATGAAGGCCTTTCTCCACCAACCATAACTGTTCGCACCACGGATGAGGAAGGAGTTCAGAGAGAGGTACAATTGAATCCAATTCGTTCTGAACGCTCTTGGTCCAATTCTCCTGTAATTGTTGGATTAGTAGGAGACATCTCTACATTTTCCTTCAATGGTCAAGAAGTGGGCGATTCCCCATTCATTGTAGGAGGATCTACCCTTATTGAGGATGGAAACAATTGGTCATACAACATTGATGAATCAAAAAACATACTTGTAAGAATTGGTAACACCGATTTATCAGCTAGAGTTTTCAGCCAATCACCGAATTTCAGAACAACATCATGTATTTCATCCATGAACGAGACGTTAATAGAAGCTATTTGCGTAGTAGCTAACGATACCTTAGAAATGCCGTATACCTTGATGATTACTGATGACAAAGGAACCTTAGTCCACATAGAAACAGGAATCGCAGAATCAAACACAGAAGTAACAATTTATTCAAACGCTACTTGGACTCCAGATGTAGGTACAAGGAGTTACATGATTACTATACATGATAGAAACGGGATCATAATTGAATCATTATCTAAGGAATATGAGATACGCGATACTGACTGGAACATTGGCATTTCACAATTTGAAACCAAGGGTATAGGAGATGATAGAAAGATTTCACTTACAACTACTCGAACAAATAAATCAAAAATTGAGAACACCAGATGCACAGTCACATATTCATCGGGAACATGGAAATTGATTCAAGACATAGATATGGGAGGATTGTTGAATCCTACTGTAGAAGTAGAAATTCCTCAATCAATAGTTGACGGAGACCAAATAACAGCGAAGATTCAATGCTCATCACCATGGGAAGTCGACTCTAATCCTGATGATAATGAAAGAAGCCTCGTAGTCAGCGGAGAAACCGGACTCGACCCCAATGCTCAAAATGCATTGACCGGAGTGGCTGCTGCGTTGGCTATTCTCCTAATTTTATGGGCAATTGGGTTCACAAGTCCAAAGACAAAGAAAACCAAAAGGGGAAAAAATAACACCTCTAAAGCACGTAAAGATAGTAAAAATAAGGAAAACGATTCCAAACAAAAATCTGATGAAATTGTCGATGACACGATTTATCTGGATGAAGGTTCTGATGAGGAAACCGAGAGTGATGAACAAATTCACGATGATGAAATAATCGAAATTATTGAAGAAAGTGAACAATCATTGGAACAATCTGAGGAAATTGTTGAGAAAGATGAACTAACACTTCGCCTTGAAGGAATCACAGATCCTTTCGAGAGAAAATTGATTGAACTTGAGTATCGAAGAGAACAGAGGACTAATCGGAGACGATGAATAATGGATGAACTATTCATCACCCTAGATCCAATCTTGGATGTAGACCCCATGGTAATGGCAGATTGGTGTGGTTCATCTCCAAAATCCTTGGACGATGCTCCAATTGATATTTCAACAAGGTGGAAACATCATGCGAAAGGTCAGGATCTTGACCCCGCTAACCTATTTTTTGTGCTTATGATAGATCAAGATTTAGACGGAAAACTCCGAAGACCACTTGATGATAAGGGTGTGAATAGAGAAGCATTTGGAAGAATTCCGGGAAATGATTCTCCGATTCAGTACCTTTGTGATTACATTATACCAAACGAGGGGAATGAACGACTTATGATCTTACTAAACGCTCTTGCGAATAGATTCGACGAACATCCTTGTAGAATAGGGAAAGGTGGTACAATCATTCGAGGAGCGATTTCAGGGAAAGAAACCAAGGAATTAATAGAGAATTTGATGGCCAAAAATTGGAAAATAGATCAAAAAGAACGTTTAGATGGAGGCGTCTCAGAAATTACACGACTATTGTTACTACTGCTAAGAAAGGCAGATTCTAGGTCATGCGGTGTAATGCTTCGTGAACACAGATAATCAGAAAGATTCTCCGGTTAGGCGTTCAAACATTGAACCATATAAATCAGCAGTTTCTTTGATTACAGATTGAGGTAACGCCGGAATTGGCGGTTCATCTGAGCCAGATGATCTTGCATCATACAATTGTTTATGATGTCCTGATTCAATATAGTGAGCCCTGACAAATTCCTTTGATAGTTGAACTATTTTACCGTCCTGGTAAGCGGGAAGGTCCCACCATCTATCCTCATCGAGAGTCCCAAAACTATCCACCAGTACTGGAACTCTCCCCGGACCTAAGGCGAATTCTTTCTTTCCATCAACATGAATCAAGCCTCTCTTGGAGACCTCTGATTCAATTAATTCATCTATCAACAAGACTAATCGAAGTATTTCATCGAATTCTTCTTCTCTGAGGTTAGAAATTTCTAATGCTTCTTCCCTGTCCAATAATCTATCAAATGCCTCAAATTTCGTGGATACTTCTAGGTAAGGCGATGGTAGTTTCACTCCTTCCTCTAACTCAGTACCTTCAGGGAAACCGAAATCTTTTGCCGACGCTTCTCCTCTTTTGTATCTACGCCATCCAGAACCCGCGAGATGGTGCCGACAAATTACCTCAAGAGGAACGAAAACATTCTCCATATCTTGTGGAATCGCTCCGGGTTCCCTAATTACTTCAAATCGGCGTGCTCTTACTCTATCAGGAGCGGTCATCTCAATCATATGTGTTTCACAGATACCCGCATCTTCGACCATTTTCAACCAATGACACGAAGATCGATTTAGTGACTCCCCTTTACGAGGAATTAGTGATGGGATAATCTGATCAAATACGGAGATTTGATCAGTGTATCTAAATTCTATGATTTCTGGATCTTCTGTGCTCCAAACTTGCTTTACTTTACCAGAGTACAATAACTCGCCCATATCGGGCGGTGAGAGAATTCAATCAATGAAGATTATTGTCAGAATTTAGGATATTTACTTACAAATGCAAACCTATTTTTCAATACAGTAGGAATATTTGAATTAGATAAAATTAGAATGCGATACGGATCTTGTATCGCCTCCAGATTTTATTCAGATGAGGCCAAGTGCATCTTCAATCCTATTTAGTTCTGGACCGGTGGTACCGTCACCAACGAATGCAAAATTGTCGTTAGCAACACAACCACTACCAACTTCTGGAGATCCAAAACAAACTGTTCCCACCATTGCTTTAACCCCCAATGTAGATTCAATGAGATGTACTTCTTCCGAAGTGACATCTGGATGAACTAGAGCCCCGTGTGAATTTGCGACTAATTGACTACCAACATTATGCATTCCCGCTATAGTAGTTCTATGGGCAGGTACTCCAAGAATCTCTGATATAGCATTCACGCCATCTTCTGGAACTGATTGACTAACGATTGCACCCTTTTCAGTAGCACAGATTAGGTTTCCAGCGGCATTAACACCACTTTCCATAACTACTACAGCTTCCGTGTAACTTAGTAAAACATCTATATCATCTTTGGAAGCAATATCTGCAACTGCTATGCCTTTCTTAGTTCCTGCTAAAAGAGCACCTACTAACGAAGAGCCACCAATCGTTATCCTAACAGGCTCCAATCCAAATGATTCGGCAATAGGATCTAAGTCATTTTGAGGAACCCCATATGGTGCAAACAATACGTCACCAATAGGAGCTAGATGGACGCCGACAAGAGAATGTCCCATGACATCACCTGTGCTAATTGACATAGGAAACATTCTCGGCTAAGATATATCCTCTTTGAGGCTGCCGCCTGTAGAGGAAATAGGTGAGCCATTCGAATTGAAAGGCCCGAAATGCGGGGAGGTGACCTTGGCCGCCCTAGGACGACCAAGGTCGAATCAAAGAAAGTCACAACGACGCAATTTCCCGTGGGCTTTCGCACCACAGTACAGTATACGACGCAGAAGGGCTTGACTTCCGGGTTCGGTATGGGACCGGGTAGACCCCTTCGCTATGGTCGTGAACAATCTTGATTGAATATGATCGGCATATCGCTGTTGAACAGAGGCTCACACAGGAGCGGTGTTGGAAAAAAGGATGCATACCGGGATGTTAGTGATGCTGGGCTGAA
>MDTG01268725.1_pt1 | contig 16443 bp, 16 predicted proteins | sample 811421 | NCBI WGS metagenome assembly MDTG01 (sample SAMN05326645, study PRJNA326480) | marine metagenome | isolation source: seawater | place: Pacific Ocean: South East | collected 2011
GAGATAAAAAAGTATTGATTATTGGAGCGGGCGAAGGGATTCGAACCCTCGACTTCAACCTTGGCAAGGTTGCGCTCTACCCCTGAGCTACGCCCGCTTGTTAAAAGAGTAATATTTATAAACTTCCTTATTAGGGCTATCAAGCTAAAAGGTTTCAATTAATTTGATATATTGTAAATAAAGTGTTTGATACTATTTCTATATTATGTCCTTTGTAATAGATATTAATCAAGATCAATTCTTAGAACAAGTTATTGAAAAATCCAAAACAACCCCTGTGATTGTTGATTTTTGGGCTCCTTGGTGTGGGCCATGCAAGCAGCTAACTCCTCTATTAGAAAATTTAGTAAATAAAAAAAATGGCAAGGTCGTTCTTGCTAAAATCAATGTGGATGAAAATCAGGGTATTGCTGCTCAATTAAACATTCAGTCAATACCGACGGTTTACGGATTTGTGGATGGAAAACCAATAGATGCTTTTCAAGGAGCACAACCAGAAAGCAAAATTGAAATAATGATAAATAAGTTAATTGATGCAACACCAGGTAACGAAGTTCCCAAAATGCTAGAAGAGGCAGATAGTTTATTCAAAGATCAAAAATTTCATGAGGCGCAACAAATTTATGAGACACTAATTGGCATGGATCCAGGTAACTCTAAAGTCATAAGTGGGTTATTGAGATGTTTAGTGCAACTTAAAAAATATGAAGACGCTAAAGAAATGATGGAATCTTTAGATGATAAAACATTGAAAAATGAAGAAATCACAAAGATTAATAAGTTGCTTTCGAATTTGAGCGATGGTGAAGATAGTGACATAGAAGAATTAAAATCTGTGGTTAAAAATGAACCCAAAAATAAAGAAAAAAGATTTGAGCTGGCTAAAAAATATCTTTCATCTAACGAAACTGAATTTGGTTTTGATGAATTACTTATAATTTATGAGCAGGACCCTAAATGGAATGAAGAGGCCGCCAAAAAAAAGCTCTTAGAATATTTTGATATGCTTGGATTTACTGATCCAAATGTTATCTCAGCTCGAAAACAACTATCGAAACTAATGTTTAAATGATGGAAGATAGTATTAAAGAATTATTTGAAGTTAATTCCAATCGGATTCCTTCATCCATCCCTTTATTTCCTTTAGATAACGTATTGCTACTGCCATTTGGCAAATTGCCTTTGAATATATTTGAGGAAAGATATTTAAAAATGGGGTTTGATAGCCTAAAAAGTCATCGAATGATAGGCGTCATACAGCCCAAAAATAATAATAATGAGCTCTTTAATATGGGCTGCATTGGCAAAATCACCTCATTTATTGAAACACCAGATTATAGGATTGTTTTAAACTTAGAAGGAGTTTGTCGATTTATCTTAGACGAAAGAAACCTAACTCCAAATGGTTATTATCAAGCAAATATAAACTGCCGTGATTATTTAGATGATTTGAATACTATGGAGCCACAAATTGATAGAGACTCCTTAATCGCCAAATATGAAAACTTCTTCAAAATTAAAAAGCTTGAGATAGATAAAAATGTTTTGTCTGAAACTTCAAATCTTCAATTACTATCTACTTTGGCAATGCTTGCACCATTTAATAAGATTGATAAACAAGCAATTCTAGAGTCCCCTAATCTTCTCTCTAGAGTTAATACGATCAATTCAATTTTAGATCTTAACACATTTCAAGTATTGAGTAGCAGTAACTCTAATCGAATCAATTAATTTTTCCCATCGCTTGCTTAATAAATAAATTTTTTATGTAAGAGAAATTAGATAAAATTAAGTGACTTGTTTTTATAATAGATTTTGTAAACGGTTTTTGATTTTCGTATATATAATTAAGTAAATTAGTAAATGTTAAATAAGTGATATTTTCAACAATTCTCTTAGAAAAATAATAATCATCAAAATTTGTGTTATCAATATTGTACTTATCTAAACAAGAACATAATGCTTGGACATCTTTAATACCTAAATTCCAACCTTGACCTGCAACTGGATGAATAGAGTGAGCGGTATCTCCTATTAACAGAATATCTTTTTGAATTGGTCGTGATAAATGAGGTCTTATAGGAAAATGACTTATTGAAGGTTTCAAGTTAATTTTTCCATGAGATATATTAAAATTTTTTTTAATTAGAGTTGAAAGATTACCAAAATTCATTTTGTTCTTTGTGGAAAAAATAAATGTTGAGTTTTTCTTTTGTTTGCTTGGAGAGGGTAAAACAGCCAGAGGTCCTTCAGGGGTAAAAATTTCATATGCTGTTTGATTATGATTTTTTTTATGATTAAAAAAACCAACATATGCCTGATGACCAAAGTCAAAGGTATTTTTTTTTAATTTTTCAGAATTTAAATAATTTTTACCAAGAGAAATTATCACTTTATTAAAAGTGTATCTTTTTTTATTAATTGTCACTGTTGTTTTAGGTTTGATATTAAAATAATTAAAATCAATACCAGTTAATAAAATTTTATTTCTAAATAGAAAGTCTCTTGAAATTTTTAAAAGTGATCGATTAAATATAACACTACCCATGCTTTCATCAGAGTTTTGAAAAATTAAATCATCTTTATTTACATAGTCTTTGATCACAATTTTGTCTATTGACTCAAAATTAGATTTTAATTCCTTCCAGATGCCTAAATTTTTCAGAAAATCCCTTGAATTAGCATTCACGGCTAATGTTCGTTGATCGTCAGGAAATATTTTATTTTTTTCAATAATTAAAACATTATATTTTTTTTTATGTAGAGCTATAGCAGCTAAAGAACCAACTAAACCTGCACCAACAATTAAAAAATCATATTTAAATATTTTATTTTTCATTTAGAGACATATATTAATTAGAATGAACAATAGTTTTATTCCAGCTGTCTTTAAAGAAAAATTAATAAAAATTTTTAATTGGATTAAGGCTTTGCTTTTTCTAATTCTTTCAGTATTAGTCTTCATTTCTATTTTTACATTTAATATTAATGATGACTCCTTTTTAACAACTAGTAGTGCATCAACCACAAATGTGCTAGGTACAATTGGTTCATATATGGCTAGTTTTCTAATTTACTCTTTTGGTTTAATGAGCTATGTGATTGTATTTTTCTTATTAATTAATTCTATTGCAACATTTTTGCAAAAAGACTTTAGATTTTTTTTCATACGACTTTTATTACTTTTAGTCAGTATTATTTTGATCCCACAAATATTTTTATTTTGGGGTTGGAATTATTATTACATTGATCAGATTAAATCTTGGGGTGAAATTTCTTACTTTCTCTTTGACGTACATCAAATTGAATGGGTAAGTTATGTGGTTTCATTAATTGGAATACTAATATTTATATTTTCCCAAAATATTTTTGTTTTTTTTAAACTTCCTAAATTAAATTTTCAGTCTTTGGCTTTTACAAAAATAAAAAAGCAAGAAGAAATAAAGATCAGAAAAGAACCATTGATTCAAAATAAAATTAATTTAAATCAAGAAATACTTGATACTAATATTAATAATCATGAAGAGTATAATACAAATAACATATACAACTCTCCTTCGTTGGACATCCTAGATAGTAACAACAGAGTTAATAAAAATAAGAAAGATCAATCTAATTTTACTGAAAGATCTAAATTATTAGAAATGGTTTTTGCTGATTTTAATATTAAAATTAGTGTTGTTAATGTCAAGTTAGGTCCAGTTGTAACACTTTATGAAATACTTCCAGCAGCAGGAATAAAAATAAACACAATCATTAATCTCGCAGACGATATATCAAGAAGCATGGGAGTTGGCGCAGTAAGAATAGCACAAATTTTTGGAACACAATATCTTGGCGTAGAAGTTCCAAATGAACATAGAGAAAGTGTAACCATAAAAGAATTGTTAAGTGATGAAAATTTTAAAAATACCTCACATAAAATTCCAATTTGTATTGGTAAAGATATATCCGGCAATATAGAAGTAATTGATTTAAGTAAAACACCACATCTATTAGTCGCTGGCACAACTGGATCTGGAAAATCAGTTTTTATAAATACTTTACTTACCAGCATTTTATATAAATTCTCTCCAGACCAATTAAGATTAATTCTTATTGATCCTAAAATGCTTGAGCTAAGTGTTTATAACGACATTGCTCATTTACTAACTCCAGTCGTTACCGAACCAAAAAAAGCAATAATTACACTTAAATGGGTTTGTAAAGAAATGGAAAGGAGATACTCATTAATGAACGAAGAAGGGACCCGAAACTTAGAGGGTTATAATCAAAAAGCCTCTGAAAAATTGCCTTATATAGTTGTATTTATTGACGAAATGGCAGATTTAATGATGACGGCTGGGAAAGAAGTGGAGCACTACGTACAAAGATTGGCACAAATGGCTCGAGCTTGTGGTATTCATTTGGTAATGGCAACACAAAGACCAAGTGTAGATATCATTACTGGTAGTATAAAAGCAAACTTCCCGTCTAGAGTAAGTTTTCAAGTGGCTAGTAAATATGATAGCAGAACTGTACTAGGTGAAATTGGTGCAGAACAATTATTAGGTAATGGAGATATGTTGATGTCAAAAAATGGTGCAAGTCTTATTCGATATCAATCTGCTTTTATCTCAGACAATGAAGTAAATAAATTAATATCAGAAATAAAAAGAAGTCAGAAAGTAGAATATTTAGATGAGCTTGATGAAATTATCAATAATAATAATGAGAATTTTGATCAACTTAACGATGAAGATGAAGAGTTAGTTGTTAAATCTATAGAATTAATCAAATCAACAAATAAAGCTTCAACGAGCTTCTTACAAAGAAATTTTCAGATTGGATATAACAAGGCTGCAAGAATAATGGAGGCACTTGAAAGTAGAGGGGTGGTTTCATCCCCCAATCATAATGGAAAAAGAGATATTTTAATTAATAATTAATTTTAAAATTTTATTATGAGAATGAAATGAAAAATCAATTTTTAGTTCATTTTGGATTTGATTTTTTAAATTTGTTAAATGAGTGTCAAGTTTATTCATAGATAAATCCTTATCATTACGCCAAATAAGACTGTACAATTCATACTTATCCATCCCTTCTTGTTTCCTAAATAAAGATAGCAATATAATATTTTGGATATCACTAAGTAGAGTTTTTTTTTCAAAATCATTAATGATTAATCTTTGATATGGAAAGTAAGAAATATTTTTAAAACTTAAGCTAAATGAAAATAATTCTTCAATTATTTTACTAAAAAAAATATTCAGATCTAAGGGTAAAGAAAATTTGTGTGTTTTTTTATTTATAATAGCTTCTAAATAATTGTTTTGTTTTTTTAGATTAATCGGCAAACAGTTATCTTGATTATTTCTATATAATATTAATTTTTTTTGTTCTAATAAGAGATACAGGGAGTCTGTCAAAATAGGATCATTAGATTTTAAAGTAATCATCTTATCTACTATAATTTTCTATTGGAAAGTATCTAAAGTATTTATCAAAAACTTCAGTAAATTCACAGTTAATTAGATTTAAACTTAAATTTATTTCTGCTGATTTTATGCCAATCCTTTTAATAAAATTATTCGAGTTTTTTTCGATTATTATTGATAAATCATCATTCATGTAAGTTTTTTTAAAATTAGGATAATCATTAAAAATTTTTATCATCTCTTGAAATAAAATTGATTCATCCTCTATTCTTTGAAAAGATTTAGTATCGTTGTTATTAACGACATATAAAAACTTATCTATAAATATAATTGTATATAAATTGGGGTCATGATACTGGTACCTGAGTCTTTTATTTTTTACTAATAAAAAACCCTGTTGAATTGACCCATCTTCATATACTTCCTCAAAATCACAAACTAATTCCATTGCAAATAAATTAGAATTGCCAAAAATTATAAAACAAAAAATTAAAATGGTCTTTCTCATAAAAATATTTTTGAGCCTACTCGTATAATATTTGTATTAAACTTTAAAGCATCTTGATAATCAGAGCTCATACCCATACTTAATTTTAAGGATTTATTAATTTTGTTTCTAAGTTTAATCATCTGATTAAAATAGAATTTTGGATCTTCATTCTTTGGAGGTATACACATCAATCCTGAGATTTTTAAATTTTTATTTATTGCAAATTCATAAAGATCTTTTGCTTGATCAGGAAGAATTCCTGATTTTTGCTTTTCTTCTCCTATATTAATCTGAATATAAAAATCTTTTGTTTTATATTTCTTTGAACTATATAATTGTTTTGAAATTTCAATTATTAATTTTTCTCTATCTAAAGTCTGAATGGTATCAAATATTTTTAGTGCAGATTTAATTTTATTTGATTGAAGCGGGCCAATTAAATGTAGTTTGACATTACTATCAGTAATTTGAGAAAATTTATTTTTTGCTTCTTGAACTTTATTTTCTCCAAAAATAAAAAATTTTTTTTCGATAAGGGTTTTAATATCAATTAAATCTCTATTTTTTGTGACAATCATCAAAGAGCAATGACTAAATATTGATAGATCATCGATAATACTATTTAAATTATTTAAATTAATTGGCAAATTATTCTGATTTTATGACATCAATATCTGATAAAATGTTTTTAACATATTGATCAATAAATTTTTTTTCCTTATTAGATAAAGTAAGTTCTGAGTCTTTCTGATATTTTGGCATCTTATTTACAAATTTTTGGATTACGTCATAATTTAATTCTATTTCTGCACCACTTTGTATGAGATGGAAAATGATTGAACTAAATGTATCGTATGGATCTGAATATAAATTTTTTTTATAAATAAACTTCCCTTTTAAAGAATTAATTACATTAGCATCTCTCCAACTAGACACATGTGTATGCCAGCCTTGTTTATTAATTTCAAATATATTCCCACCAATATTTGATAATAAATAGTTATTATCTAGATTAAGAAAAATATTTCTTGCAACTTCACTGTCACCATTATTTTTATTTTTTATATCTTGATAAACTTGATATGGGTCATCTATTAGGTAAAAATAACACAATGTTAACGTTGATTTGCTAAAATTAAAATTATTTCGAGTTGAAAAAAAAGGTAACTGATTATTGATAAATCTCATTTTACCTTGAGATTTAAAAAGAATATACCATTGATAGAAATATGAAAAATCAATAAACTCATCAAAATTTATTCTATTTTCTTGGCTTGTATCCTGATAAATTTTTGAAACTTCCAATTCATATGAATTAATTCCATCTATGTTGTATGAAATTTCATTGAAATAAAAATCAAGAAAATTATTAATTGGAGTGAGATCATTGTAATCATAAGCATTTAACCAAATTATTTTTTTTTCTTTGTAATCGTGAGTGCTTTCATTAATAACCTGAGATATAATCTGGGCATTATTATGTAAAAATATTTGATTCTTGGAAATACTCTCAATTTGACTAAAAAATTCGTCGTATTTTTTTGATCTTGCAAGGTCTTTTAATAAAAGAAAATTATAATGAGCGTTGATTTTCTTAAATAGGGACATTATTAATTTATATCTTATATTTTAATTAAATTATGAACAAAGAAATATCAACTATTCTTGGATTAATTCAAACAAATAATATTGATAAGGCTTTTCAATTGGCCACAAGCCTATATGAAAAAAATAATACAAATCTTAATTTGATAAAATTATTAGCCTATATATACCTTCAAAAAAATGCTTTTTCATCTGCAGTAGAATTTTTAAAAAGAGGGTTAGCCTTAAAGCCTGACTTAGAGGATTTTGATTACTTTAATAATCTAGGTCTAGCATTATTAAGAATGGAAGAATACGAAGAGGCTATTATAAATTTAGAAAAAGCTGAAAAAATTTCTAAAGATACTCCCACCGTTTATACAAATTTTGCAGAAATTTATATGGCGATTAGAGATTTTTCTAAAGCAGATGAATATGTCAATATTGCAATTTCAAAAATTGATTTGGAAAATGAAAAAAAAATTACAGAATATATTAGTATTTTTTGGATGAAGTCGACAATAAATAGCGCGTTAGATAAAGATGATGAAAGCGTTAAATTATTTCTTAAATTATTAGATACAAACTTTAATGAAAATATCTTTTATATATTATCGACTATTAAACCTAAGTCTATCCCTCAAGATATAGTTCAACAAGCCTTAAATAAATCAAAATTTAATAATGACAAGTTCCAAAATAAATTAAAAAGATTTTACTTTGTTACTCCACTATTTTTTGGGCTTGCCCATTATTATCAAAAATTAGACAAAAAGGAGTCTGAAAAATATTTTCATTATGGCAATAAAGAAATTTTTACTACAACCAGGTACAATTCTTTTAGCTATCAAAAAAAAATTCTTCATAGTATGAAATATTTTTCTGACAACATAGAGAGGTTTGAAATTCAAGACTACTCGCTAGGTAAAGATAATTTATTTATACTTGGATCACCTAGATCAGGTACCACACTTTTAGAGTCTATTGTAGCGTCAAATAAGGAAGTTTTTGCTGGCGGAGAATTAACAACTGGTAAAAACCTTATAGGTCATCACCTACAAATTAATAACAATGATATTAAAAATTTTTCTTTAGATTTTAGTTCTAAATACCTGAAAAGAACAAAATTTATAAAAGGCAACTATAAAAAAATTGTTGATAAAATGCCTGAGAATTTTCTTTACTTAGGCTATTTGTTAAAATTTTTACCTGGGTGTAAAGTTATTAGAATTTTTAGAAATCCATGGGATACTGCAATTTCACTTTACAAGCAAAGATATGTTCAGAATATTCCTTATAGTTCGAGCTTTTTTAATATTGCAGTATTTTTAGCAAACTTTGAAGCTATCAATCTTTTTTGGGACCAATTTCTTCAAGAAGAACAATTTAACAAATCTGTATTAAATGTCTTTTACGAAGACTTGGTTAGTAAAAAAGAGGAAAATCAGGAAATGATATATAAATTTCTAAATCTTGAGTCAAATTATGACGAAGAAGAAAGAGATAAATTTTTTTCAACGACCGCCAGCATGAGACAAGTCAAAGGTGGTGTTCATAGAAATTCTATTGGAAAGGAAGAATTTATCGACAAAAAAGATGAGTTTTATGAATCATTGCAAATGCAGAGGAAGTATTGGATAAGCCAAGGCCTTGAGTCAAAAGATAAAACTTTTCTAGGATATAAATTAGCATAGAAATATGTTGCAAATTTGCAACAATTGGGATCAATTTCTAAATATTCATCGTTTTTTATAACATTTTCTACAAGTTTGGATAATTTATAGGCAGTTTTTAATTAAAAACTTCATAATTAAGAAAGGAAATTATTATGAAAAAACTAACATACTTAGCTTCTGCTATTGTAGCTGCATTAGGTTTCTCTACTGCTGCAAAAGCGGATATTTCAGTTAGCGGTTCTGCTGACGTAGCTTATACAGATGCTGGTGGTAACACTACATCAATGAACGGTGGTGGCGTAAGCTTCGCACTTTCAACTACAACTGACGCTGGTGTAACAATCTCTGCTAGCGCTGGTATCTCAAACGATAAAGACTCTGATGGTGACGACTCAACTGCAACAGGTCTAACTAAGTTAACTTTTGGTTTTGCTAATGGATCATTAGCTATTGGTGATAGCGTAGGTATTGCTGATGGTACTGGTAAAGTTGGTGAGCTAGTAACTTGGGCTGACACAAATGGTGTTGCAATCACTTATGAAGGTTCAATCGGTGATGACGAAGGTTCTGGTGCTTCTGCATCTACAACTATGGGTGATGCTACTATTGGTCTTGCATATGTGTGGGATGGTAGTTCAGCTGGTGATGTAGACGGTGCAACTATTACTGCTTCAAGTGTTTCAATCAGTATGCCTGTTGGTGCTATGTCTGTAACAGCAGCTGCAGCTCAGTCTGAAAATGGAAGCACAAAAATGAACGACTCAGGTGTATCTATTTCATACGCTGTTGCTGGTGGCACACTTGGTGTAGGTTACAACGTAGTATCTGGTGACACTGCAGCTGATGAAGCTGAATCATTAGGCTTGACTTACTCAACATCTATGGGTGGAGCAACTGTAAAGCTTGGTTATCAAAACCATGATGGTTCAAGCAACACAGCTCAAACAACAGATATCGTTGTATCACAACCTCTTGGTGGCGGTGCATCAATCTGGGCTGAGATGAGAAGCACTTCAGGTACTAGAGCAGCTGAAACAGCATCAACATCTGATACTGTTTTCGCAGTTGGTACAAGCGTAAGCTTCTAATTTAAGTTAAATACATTTAATTGATAAAGGAGGGCTTTTTAAGCCCTCCTTTTTTTTATTTTAATTTAATCAAATTAATTTATTTTACTTTAAAATGATCAAGCAATTTGTACTTCTAATAACAATATCCTTATTAGCTTTATCCTGCAGTAAGACAGGAAACTTAGAAAAAAACTTAGAGGAGCTTGATGAAATCTATGGTAAGTGCGATAACCCAATGAGGGTAAATGAATATAATAGTCACAACAAAAACAGTCGGCTCTACAGAGCCTGTAAAGCAAATGAAAATGCTAAAGGGACTACGCTTTTTGATCTTGGGAATAGTTTTAAAGAAGCATTTAATAATCAAAATAGTGGAAATTTAGTATATCAGAATAATGTTAATCCCTATCTTTGGAGATCAGCATTGAAGCTCACTAAAAATTATCCTCTCAAAATTGCTGATAACTCTGGTGGGTATATAGAAACTGATTGGATATATAATGACTCTAGCGAGAATAATAGATGTATAATCAAAATACAAATTACTTCACTAGAGATAGTTAGTAATGGCGTAGAAACAGTTTTTATTTGTCAAATTAAATCATCTGAGAATTGGGTTAATGATGGTGCTAACTATAAAGATGAAGAAAAACAGTTAATTCTTAAAATATTAAGTGACGCCATAGAGACATCTAACTCACAATCATAAATTTGTCACAAAAAAAATATATTTTAGAAATGTTTCCATATCCATCTGGAAATATTCACATGGGGCATGTAAGAAATTATGTAATTGGTGATATTTGTGCGAGGTATCATAAGTTAAAAGGTGATGAAGTAATTCATCCTATGGGCTGGGATGCTTTTGGCTTACCAGCAGAGAATGCGGCCATTCAGTTTGGTACGCACCCCCAAGATTGGACAATTTCTAATATTAAAAATATGAAATCTCAACTTAAAAAACTTGACCTTGACTTAGACTGGGATAGAGAGCTGGCAACATGTGACGAAAATTATTACAGGCATCAACAAGAATTATTTATTGATCTTTATAATGCTGGGCTAGCTTACAAAAAAGATGCATTAGTAAACTGGGACCCTGTTGATCAAACTGTTCTTGCAAATGAACAAGTCATAGATGGTAAAGGCTGGAGAACAGGAGCCATTGTTGAAAAGAAAAACTTATCTCAATGGTTTTTTAAAATAACTCACTATGCAGAAGAACTTCTAAAAGACTTGGAAACATTGAAACTTTGGCCAGAAAAAGTAAAAACTATGCAGCGAAACTGGATAGGAAAATCAGTTGGTGCAGAAATCGATTTCAATGTTGAAAACCTTAATAAAAGAATAAAAATATTTACAACTAGACCGGATACTATATACGGGGCAAGTTTCATAGCGATTTCTATAAATCATAAATTGGTTAATGATCTCGTAGATAAAAAACAGATACTAGAAATTAAGAACGAATTTAGCAAAATTGAAAATGATAAAGATAAAGTAGGTTTCCTTCTAAATGCATCATGTGAACACCCGATTACTCATAAAAAAATACCGATTTATATAGCAAATTTTGTTCTTGATAATTATGGCGAAGGAGCGATTTTTGGTTGTCCAGCTCATGATGAGAGGGATTATGAATTTGCTAAAAAATATAGCTTACCTATCAAAAAAGTAATTGATTGCTCTGATGACCAACTGCCCTATGTTGGTGATGGTAAACTGATTAATTCCCCCTTATTAAATGGTTTAGAAAAAAATCAAGCTATAGAGAAGATAATTAAATATTTTGAAAATGAATCATTCGGCAAAGAATCAACTAATTATAAATTGAGAGACTGGGGTGTTTCTCGACAAAGATACTGGGGCTGCCCTATCCCCGTAATTTATTATGAAGATGGAAGCTATCGTGTTTTAGAAAAAAATGAATTACCTGTAGTTCTACCCTATCATGTATCACTAGAAGGCAAAGGAAATGCTTTATTGAAGAATGATGACTGGAGAAAAGTAGTTTGTCCTAAAACTAATAAAATAGCATTTAGAGAAACTGATACCCTTGATACGTTTGTAGACTCGTCTTGGTATTACATACGATTTTTAAATACCAAAATTGAAAAGCCATTTAATTTGGAAGAGGTAAATAAATACTTACCTGTAGATAAATATATTGGTGGGATTGAACATGCGATACTACATTTACTCTATTCAAGGTTTTTTATGAAAGCACTTAGAGATATTTATAAGTTAAAGGTGAGTGAGCCATTTAAACAACTTTTTACTCAAGGTATGATTACACATAAAACTTATAGAAATATTAATAATGAATGGGTTATGCCTAAAGATGTTGTAAGTGTGGATGGGGCTTTATTACATTCAAAAAGTAAAGATAATATAATTGAAGGACCGTCAGAAAAAATGTCAAAATCTAAAAAAAACGTCATTGAGCCTGATGAAATTTTAGATAATTATGGTATTGACGCTACGAGAATTTTTATGATTTCAGACTCTCCTCCTGACCGCGAATTAGAGTGGACAGATGAGGGAATTCAAAGTTCAAAAAATTTAATAAATAGACTAGATAGATATTTTCAAAACAAACCGTCTAAAGAAGTCGAGAATATAGAAAAAATTATTGAGAAATTTATTTTTGAGATGGAAAATAATATTTTAAACTTTTCACTTAATAAGTGTGTTGCAAGCATTTATAGTCTTTTTAATCTTTTAGAAAAAAAGAAAATTTATTTATCAAATCATGAATTAAGTAAAAAAATATTGATTTGTATATTCCCTATCCTTCCTCGGCTAACATCACACATCTATCAAAGTCTATTCGATGGCGATATATCGAACACCCCATGGCCAACAATTGATCATAGCTTACTTGAACAAAGTGAACTTATACTGCCTATACAAATTAAAGGAAAATTAATTACAACGTTTCAAACAAAAAAAGATTATAATGAAGAGGTTATTTTGAAAGAAATATATCAAATTGCAAAGATCAGAAATAGAATTTCTGGTAAAAAAATTCTTAAGGTTATAAATGTTAAAAATAAAATTATTAATATTATTACTGATTAGCATCTTTTTATTCTCTTGTACAAAGCATAATATATCAAATAAAACTCAACAGTTTTCTATTGCGTATATTAGCGGGGAATATGACGGCCTAGTGCTGAAAAATAAATTAACAACTAACTTAAAATCACTTAACCTTTATAATAAATATTCTAATATTGAGATCCAAGCAAATATTATTCATAATACTGACTTATATATAACCAATATAGATAATACTTCAGATAGAGAAAATATTACTACCTCTATATCATTTTTAATCTTTAATAAAAATAAAGATTGTATAATTCATCAGAATACACTTTTCGCATCACAATTTTACATTTATGCTTCAAGTGAAAAATTTTTGAGTAATCAAAAAGCTAAGAGAAAAATTAAAAAAGAAAATACTGATCATTTAACAAGAAAATTTATTAATAAATTAAGCAAACTTGATATGGACTGTAATGGTAAAAAGAGATCAAATTAAAATATTAAAGACCTTTCTTAACTCAAGTTCATCAAATCTTTTAATTAATGATATTAATGATGAGATAACTACACTTTATTTTTCTTTGATAAAATTCTTTACAAAAGAGAATAATATAAAAATATCTATAAAAGATAATCTATATAATAATGATACAAACAAAGATCTTTTTGGTTTTAATGAAATAAATATATTTAAATCGAAAAATAAAAAAAAAATATTGGAAATAATCGACTACCCAGATAAAAAAATTATCATATGTGACTATAAAAACTTTAAGAACCTATCTACAGAAACAGACTCAATAAATTGCTACCTATATGACCAAGATATTAAAAATTTTATATATGATGAACTAAAAATTAAGAACAGAGATTTGTTAAACTTTTGTATAAATAACCCTACGTTACTGTTTTCTGAAACTTCCAAATATTTATTGAATAGTGATAATTATATTAAAGATCAAAAATTATATGAAGAAAAAAATCATATTTTGGAAATTAGAAAATCTATTTTCTCAGTGAAAAAAAATATTTATAATGTTCAGGATCTTTATAGTAAAATTAAAAAAGAGGCACGCTACAAAAAACTTAATTTTTTAACTTATTAATCAAAAATCTGTACTGTTCTAAATTATTATAAAAAACTTTTATGCTGCCCTTTCCACTTTTACTAAAAGTAATTTTAGTTTTAAAACCAATGGTTTGGCTTAAATTTTCTTCTTCTTGAACCAGATTTGGCTCAGTATTTTTTCTAAATATTTTATTTTTCTCTAAATCTCTTACAGAAATTTTACCTGATGTAATTTTAGCGAGAATATTATCGTCAAAACTACTGGGATTTTTTCCAACTAAGGCTCTTGCATGACCCATAGATATTATTCCCTTATTTAATAAATCAGCAAAGTATTCATTTAAATTTAAAATTCTCAATAAATTAGTAATGTGAGACCTACTTTTTCCAACAATTTTAGATAGCTGATCATGGGTATAGTTATTTTTTTCAATAAGTTTTTGATAAGCTTGGGCCTCTTCAGTAACTTTTAAATTTTCTCTTTGGATATTTTCTATCAAAGAAACTTCATCTTTATCTAAGTCTGATGGCAACAATAATGCTGGTAAAATCTTTAAATTGGCTATTTGTGCAGCCCTCCAACGTCTTTCACCTGCCACTAAAGTATACTTTTCATCATTTTTTTTTGTTAAGATAAGTGGTTGGATCAGACCATTTTTATTAATTGATTGGGCTAATTCATCTATCTTTTCTTTATCAAAATCTTTTCTTGGCTGGTTCTCATCTCTAAATATTTTTTCAATAGGAATTAGAAGTAGCCCTTTATTTGTTTTATTATTTATATTGAGTTCTGCTTTGTTTCCAAGCAGTGAGGAAAGTCCCTTACCTAGTTTTTTGTTAGATACCATCGCCACCCCTTTCTAAAAATTCTTTGGCTAGTGCTATATAGGCTTGCGAGCCAGAACATTTTAAATCATAAATTATTGCTGGCAGCCCATGACTTGGTGCTTCAGATAAAGTTACATTTCTTGGCACATTAAATTTATAAACATTAGTATCAAAATAATCTCGTGCTTCTTTTTCTATTATAGAAGATAAGGAATTTCTTTTGTCGAACATGGTTAAAATAATTCCATTAAGTTTTAATTCTGCATTCAAATTATTTTTGACTGCATCAATAGTTTTTATTAATTTAGATAAACCCTCTAAGGCGAAAAATTCACATTGTACAGGTATCAAAACCTCATTACTTGCTGTAAGAGAGCTTATCGTAAGTAAACCAAGAGTAGGAGGGGTATCAATAAATATATAGTCGTAACTTTGATTGAGATTTGCAATATAATTTTTAAGTAAATAATTTCTATTTTCATCTTCAGCTAATTCATATTCTGCCGCTGCTAAATCTTCACAAGCTGAGATAACATGTAGATTTGGAATCTGCGATTTCTGAATTGCGTCATTAATATTTATGGAATTACTAAAAACTTTATAAATTGATAGCTCTGGATCATAAGAATTAAAAGACATTGAAGAGTTATATTGAGGATCCATATCAATAATTAAGACTTTTTTATCTATTGAAGCCAAAGCAGTCGATAAATTGACAACAGTAGTTGTTTTACCAACGCCTCCTTTTTGATTTGCAATTGTAATAATCATCTTACTTGTAAGACTATAATCCTAGATTCATCGGAAGTTATGCTTGGAAAATCTTTCCAATTAAAACTCTTGTTGCTAACTAATTTTAATTCTTCTAAATATGACCTACCCTTCAATAGAACATATTGGGTTTGATTATTAACCATCTGCTTCGTGAAGTTTAAAATTTTTGAAATTGGGGCAAAAGCTCTTGCAACAATGTATTTTGCATCTGACAAAGAAACTTCTGCTAAGGGACGATTATGGATAGTACAATCAAGGCCCAGTCGTAATTTGCAACTCTTGAGAAATGCTGATTTTTTTGGAGATTTTTCAACTAAATGTATGTTTTTGTATCCAATAATTGATAACAATACCCCTGGCAAACCTGCCCCTGTACCAAGGTCAATGGTCAGTTTGTTTTTTTCAGTCATGTATTCATGTATCTGTATGCAGTCTAAAAAATGTCTTTGATCAAAATCATCAATTGTACTTTTTCCTATTA
>MDTG01071765.1_pt1 | contig 16442 bp, 17 predicted proteins | sample 811421 | NCBI WGS metagenome assembly MDTG01 (sample SAMN05326645, study PRJNA326480) | marine metagenome | isolation source: seawater | place: Pacific Ocean: South East | collected 2011
GATAAGTCAATAAATTATCAAGAAAAAAAAATCAATTATTTCCTCTATTTAATTTTACTAATCCTTTTATATAGTGAAAAAGTTTCATTGATTCTATTTTGGATAATTATTCAAATTACTCCCTATTTTTTAAAACCACTTTTTTTAAAATTTAAATTCAACACGGGTAAATTAGTTTTATGTTTAATTCCTTATTTTGTAATTACTTTAACTTCATTCTTTAGTTTTTTAATTTCAATTTTCTTTTTAATTCTTGTCAATATTATTGAACTTAAAATTTTAAATAAAAACTTTTATTTAAAACAGATATCTTATTTGATATTGGTATTGGTTTTTTACTCGAGTATACTTTTTGAATTTTTACTTTATTTGAACAACGCTTTCCAATTAGATGTTGACTTTTCATATAGGACTTCCTTAATTATAATTTTAATTTTTACCTCTATTTTTCTTTTTTTTAAATCAAGGATATTTGATATAACACCTATTATTTTAATTTTCTCAATCATAACATTTTTTGGAAGGGTCAATTCATTAAAAAACTATGAATTTGATTCAAAAGAATTTTACGGAGTAGAAAAAAGCAATAAACCAATTTTACTGATTTATCTTGACGGTTTCCAGTCACCAAGTGTTCTTAGAGACAAATATAATTATGAAAATTATAATACTCTTTTAAACTATTTAAGTTCAAATAATTGGTATGTAAGAGATAAAATTGATTCAAATGAAATTATGACTTGGAACTCCATGGTTTCTACATTTAATTATAACCTAACTAATGATTCTATATTTATCAATGAAGTTAAATATAATTCAACCTTATTTAAAAAGGATAAAAATTTTGTTCTAACAAAGAATGCTTTAATTAGAGATCTGAAAGAAAAAAACTTAAAGATTAAAAGTTTTGGATTGACACCATTTAATTTTTTATATAAATCAAAAGACATTGAACATTTAATGGGTAGGAAAGAGGTTTTTTCTTCATTAGATTTCTATAATTCTAATCTAGAAATTCTTCATGATAATAGAATTATTTATTCTATTTTTTCTAATAGCATTCTTAACATTATAGGACGTTTAACTTTTTTTCTAAAAGCAAGGCACGAGACGTTTTTTTATTTTAGTGATCAAAATATCCAAGGTTATGATTTTGTTTACTATCATTTTCATATACCTCATGGACCATATTATTTAAAAGGTGAGTTTGAACCCGAAGATCTATGGAGCTTTAATAAAAACGATTATCTACCTTTCTGGGATTTTACTCAGAAAAAGACAATTGAACTGTTGAAATCTATAGATTATTCAAATCTAAGAGTTATTTTAACCAGTGATCATGGGGATCCACATTGGGGAGGAATGAACTCAACTTTTTCTGCTTTTTTTGGTTTTAATGAAAAAGATTTAAAAAATATTAAAACTGTTCAGGACACAGGAATTCTTATAAACAGTAGCTTTTAGTTTAATTTAATTTCAAATTATAAAATAAATGAGTTTTAAAATAGCTAACATAAATGTGGGTATAAATCACCCACCATTAATAATTGCTGAGATAGGAATTAATCATAATGGATCATTAGAAATTGCAAAAAAAATGGTTGATTCTGCAAAAAGAGCGGGAGTTAAAATAATTAAACATCAAACTCATATTGCAAATGAGGAAATGTCTACTATTGCAAAATCTATAATACCCACTCATACCAAGGATAATATTTTTGAAATTATAGATAAATTTTCTTTAAGCGAGAAAGAAGAATTTGAATTGTTACAGTACACACATAAGAATGGTTTGATCTTTATAAGTACACCTTTTAGCAGAGCAGCTGCTGATAGACTTAACAAATGGAATGTCCCTGCTTTTAAAATAGGTTCAGGAGAGTGTAATAATTACCCATTAATTGAACACATAACATCTTTTGGAAAACCCATAATTTTGAGTACAGGAATGAATACCATAGATAGTATTAAAAAAGCTGTTTCAATTATAAAAAAACAAAAATTATCCTTTGCTATTTTACATACTACAAATTTGTACCCAACACCAAATAATCTAGTTAGACTTGGAGCACTAAATGATTTAAAAAAGGAATTTCCTGGACAGATAATAGGATTGTCAGATCACACATTAACCAATCATTCTTCATATGGGGCAATTGCTCTTGGAGCTTCAATTATAGAAAGACATTATACGGATTCAAAGGATAGAATTGGCCCAGACATTGTTTGCTCTATGGATGAAAAAGAATGTAAAGAATTAATTGAAGGCTCTAAAATAATTTTTGACCAAAGAGGTGGAAATAAAATTCCGGTTAAAGAGGAGATAGAAACCGCAAAATTTGCCTTTGCAACTGTGGTAGCAATTTCAAATATAAAAAAAGGTGAAATATTAAATAAAAATAATATTTGGGTAAAGAGGCCCGGTATTGGTGAAATTAAAGCAGAAAATCTAAACTCTCTATTCGGTAAAAAAGCCATTAGGAACATTGATAAAGATAAACATTTAGAGCAAAAAGATTTCCTATGATTAAAATATTCATAATTACTGAAAGAAGAGCTGATTATTCTAGGTTTAAGCCTATTTTGGAGTTAATTCAAAGAGATAAAGATTTAGATTATAGTCTTGCTGTTACAGGAGCACATTTGGTTGAAACAATGGGCTCAACTAAAAATGAAATTTTAAAAGATGGTTTTGAAATTCATTACGAAATAGAAATGTTCAATAATCATAAAGATTCAGGAGCATCAATGGTCAGAGCTTTTGCAAGAGTTGCAGAAAAAGTTACATATTGCCTTGAAGATTCCAAACCAGATTTGATACTCTCAGGATTTGATATTGGAGCAAACTTAGCAGTAACCATTGCAGGTGCTCATATGAATATTCCAATAGCACATATTCAAGGAGGTGAAGTGACTGGTACAATAGATGAATCAATTAGGCATGCAATGACTAAATTTTCACATTATCACTTTGCATCTAATCAAGATGCTGTTGAAAGGCTTATAAAACTTGGGGAAAAAGAGGATTTTATATTCAATGTAGGGTGTCCTTCAATAGATGCAATAATTAATACAAAGGATAATATTTATATACTTGATAAGTATAATTTAAAAAAGGATGATTATTTTATATTACTTCAGCATCCAGTAACATCTGAAATAAACAATTCTAAAAGTCAAATTAAGATAACTCTTGAAGCTGTAAAGCAATCTAAAATCAATGTTTTGACAATTCTTCCCAATAATGATGCTGGATTTTCTGAAATTATCAGGGAACTGAAGAGCTCAAAAATTCAATATGTTGAAAGCTTAAAAATAGAGGAGTATATTAATTTGTTAAAAAATAGTTGTGGGCTAATTGGCAATTCAAGTAGTGGCATCCATGAGTCTTCCACATTTAATGTGCCTACAATTAATATTGGATCACGACAAAACGGAAGGCTAAGACCTGAGAATGTTATTGATGTGGGACATGATAAGAATCAAATTATAAAAGCAATCGAGAAGTGTAAAAAAATAAAAACAGACCAAATAAAATATAAAAATCCTTATGGAGATGGGAAATCTGCTAAAAGGATTATTTCAATCATTAAAAAATTGGATTTAAGTAGTAATATAATTCAAAAACAAATCACATATTAAATGGAAAAGGTCTTCATAACGGGTGGAAGCGGAACAGTGGGAGTGAGTTTTATTTCTTATAATTTGGATAAATTTAAAATATATAGTTATTCAAGGAACGAAAAAGCCCAAGTAGCATTAAAAAGGAGATTTCCAAAAGTAAATATTATACTTGGATCTATTGAAGATAAATATAATTTAGAAAATAGTATAAGAAGTATTAATCCTGATATTTTAATTCACGCAGCAGCACTAAAACATGTAGATACAGCAGAAAAGCAGCCTATTGAAATGGTTAAATCTAATATAATTGGCTCAAAAAATATTATTGAATCTGCAATTAATAATAAAATACCTATTACAATAGGTATAAGTACCGATAAAGCATGTAATCCAAAAAATTTATATGGTTATTCAAAAAGAATTATGGAAAGAATGTTTCTCGAAGCCAATTCTAGTGATAATATTTTTTTGTGTACAAGATTTGGAAATGTTGCAGGTAGTAATGGGTCCGTAATTCCTTTTTGGATTAATCAAAAAAAGAGAAATTTACCCTTATCCTTGACTGATGTTAACATGAATAGATTAATGCTTGACAATAGAGATGTTTCATCAATTATAGAAAAGTGTATTAATGAAGGGAGAAAGAAAAAAGGGGGATTCATTATTTCAAAAAAAATGAAAAATGTTGTTTTGTTAGATTTAGCAAAAATAATATCAGATAAAATAGAATTAGTTGGCTTAAGAGAAGGAGAGGAACTAAATGAAAATCTAATTTCTGAAGATGAACTTAAATATACCCAAGTAAATGAAGAATATATTTATATTCATAAAGAAGTTGTAAGTAATACAAAATTAAGACTAAAAACTCCACTATCAAGTGATAATGGAGTAAATATGAATAAAGAAGAACTTACCGCCTTGGTATTAAATGTAAAAGAATTACTAAACCAAGAATTTTTATATTAATTGGAAAAATCATTTAATTATTTATTTCTTATACCTGCTAGAAAGAGCTCAAAAAGGATACCGGGAAAAAATTTAAAAAAATTACTTGGTAAACCACTTATTGAGTATACTATTGAATATGCGAATTTAATTTGTTCAAAAAATGATTTGATTTCAATATCAACTGATGACGAAAAGATTTTAAATCAAGAAAAAAAGTATCCAAATATTAGATTTATTAATAGGCCTAAATCTCTCTGCTCTGATAATACTTTGATGGGAGAAGTTCTAATCCATGCTATTAATTTTTTTGAAAATAAAGATATAAATTTTAAGGCTTTGATACTACTCCAACCTACCTCACCTATAAGAATTAAAGATGATTATAAAAAACTTATTAATACATATAATGAAAATTTGGACCAAGTAGTGTCGGTCAAAATTTCAAAAGAAAACCCGTATTATTTTTTATATGAAATAAATAAAGATGGTTATTTAGAAAAATCAAAAAAATCTTCAACAAAGAGGTCACAAGATGTCCCGAATGTATATTGTCTCAATGGAAGCTTTTTTATGTATAATATAAAATCATTAAAAACTAAATCTATTAAAAATTTTAATAAAATTAAACATTTTGTAATGCCTCAAAATAGAAGTGTAGACATTGATGATAATTTTGATTGGAAACTTGCCGAATATTTTCTGAAAAGATTAGAAAATGTTGAATAAAAGAATAATAGCCAGGATTGATGTTAATAATGGTCAATTGGTTAAAGGTAAATATCTTGAGGGTTTAAGAAAATTGGGTAATCCCAAAACCTATATCGATAGGTATTATAATGATCTAATTGATGAAATTATAATATTAGATGCGGTCGCTTCATTATATGGAAGAAACTCTAATTATTCTTTTTTGAAAGAAGTTTGTAAAGAGTTTCATATACCTATTACAATAGGTGGAGGAATAAAAACCATGAAAGACATTGAGCTAGCATTTAAATCTGGATCAGATAAAGTAGCTTTAAATTCAGCTATTGTAAATGATCTTGGTTTTTTAAATAAAGCAGTAGAATATTTTGGTTCTCAAGCTATTGTTGGATCTATAGTAACTAGAAGACACAGATATAGCTGGGAAATATTTATTGATAATGCAAAGCATCGAATAAGGCAAAACCCTTTTGAGTGGTCAAAAATACTTGTAGATAATGGAGTAGGTGAATTAATGATTACCTCTATTGATTTTGAAGGCAGAATGTTAGGATTCGATTTTGAATTATTACGTGGAATAAATGATTTAAATCTAAGAGTCCCCTTTACAGTGAGCGGAGGTATTGCAACAAAACAACATATTTCAAAGATATTTTCCAATTCAAATTGTAGCGGTGTCATAATTGCAAGTGCTTTGCATTATAATAAAGTTTCAGTAAATGAAATTAAACATGGATTAAAATCAGATAAGTTAATTTTTAGAGTTTAAATATGAAGAAAATTACTGTTATAGATTATGGTTTAGGAAATATTACATCAATAACAAATATGTTAGATAAATTTAATAACGTTAATGTAAAAGTTTCTAGGAGTCCATCAACAATACTTAAAAGTGATAAAATCATTTTACCGGGAGTTGGGGCGTTTGGTAAAGCTATTAAGAATATTAAAACTTATAAATTAGATCATGTGATTAATGAATTTGTTAGCTCGGGAAAATCTATTTTAGGGATTTGTTTGGGCATGCAATTATTCATGGAAAAGAGTGAAGAATTTGGAATCAATGAAGGCCTTGGGTTAATAAAAGGATGTGTAAATAAAATTTCTAGTCGAGAAAATATTATTCTACCTAATATTGGGTTCTATAATCCCATTTCTGAAATAAATAAAAAAGATTCTAAGAAATGGTTTTATTTTATACATAGCTATAAATGTGTGCCTGAGGAAAAAAATGATATAAAAAGTTTTATATTTTATAATGATATAAAAGTTGTTTCTGAAATTAAAAAAGGCAACATCAATGGATGTCAATTCCATCCAGAAAAAAGTCATAAATCAGGATTTGAATTCTACAAAAAATTCATCAATGAATAAAATTGTATTAATAACCTCTGATTCTTTGAGGCATATTTATTTTGTTCATAAATTATATTCTGTTTTTGAAAACAATCTTGACAAAATATTTATAGAGAGGTCAATAGAATTAAATAATGTAAGGACTAACCAAGAAAAAATCTTAAAAGATCATTTTTTAGAAAGGGAAAAAAGTGAATATTCTTTTTTTAGCAAATCCAAAAAATTTATCAAAAATCATAAAATTCATCTTTTAGATAAAGGTTCAATCAATGATGATAGAGTTATTGATTCAATTTTGGACATTAATCCTAGTCTTATTGTTACATATGGTTGCTCGATAATAAAGCCTCCATTAATAAAGTTTTTTGAAAAAAGAATCATTAATGTGCATCTTGGACTTTCTCCATATTATCTTGGAGCAGGTACAAACTTCCATGCTTTATCAAATAATGAGTTTCAATTCTTTGGCTTTTCGATTATATATATGGATGAAGGTATAGATACAGGTGAAATTATACATCAATCTAGAGGGGATTTTTTATTGAATGACACACCTCATTCTGCTGGTAACAGATTAATTAAAAAAATGGTTAATCAATTAATCATAATTTTAAAAAATTTCAATGATTTAAAATTAAAAAAAATTCAAAATGAATTTTATGGTTCAAAAGTATTTAAAATTATAGATGCCGATTTGAAAAGTGTAATTAGACTTAATCAAAACTTTAAAATGAATCTTTTGAAATACTTAAAAAATAGAGAAAAAATTGATTCAAATTACCCAATAATAGAACAAAATTTACCCGGGTTATGAAGGCGATAATGTATCATTATGTAAGACCATTAGATCAAAAAAACGGAAATTTAAGGTACTTAACAACTGATCAATTTCGAAAGCAACTTGATTTTTTTGAAAAAAATTATGGGTTAATGACTCCTCAAGAGTTTAAATTTAATTTTGAAAATAAAATAAATTCTCAAAAAGTCATTCTGACGTTTGATGATGGATTGTTAGATCATTATGAATATGTATACCCAATTTTGAAAAAAAGAGGTATTAAAGGATATTTTTTTATCCCTACTTCAATACTAAACAACAATTTTCTAAACGTGCATAAAGTACATTATTTATTAATGAATTTTAATTCTAAAGAGATTTACTTAAATCTTAATAAATTATTAATAAAAAAAAAAATAAGATTCAAAAACTCAGTAAATTCTTTAGCGTATAATTTTTCTAGCCACGAAAAATATGAGTTAGAGATAAAAAAAACTTTAAACTATGAACTAAAGTTTGAAACCTCTGAAGAAATAATTAATGAATTATATAAATATTTTAAAATTAAGGAGGATAGACAAAAAGAACTATATGTAAACTACAATCAAATAGAATCAATGTTTAATGATGGACATATTATAGGATCACATACTATTGATCACAAGATATTAAGCTCTCTGAACAAAAAAGACCAAATAAGAGAAATCAAAAATTCATTCAAAGACATTAATAGATTTATAAGAGATGGTTACAAATACTTTAGTTACCCATATGGATATAAATTCACTTACAATAAAAAAACTATTTCAGTTTTGGAAAAATTAAATGTAAACAATGCCTTTATATTTGATAATAACGAAATTAATTCTTTTAATCAATTCGAAATTTCTAGAGAGGATTGCAATAAATTTATCTATTGATGGAAAAACTTAAGACCTTATTTGGTTTGAATCCTGAAGTAAAATTTTGTGCTAAATGTGTTATTTCAAATCAACGACCAAACTCAACAGTTGAAATGAAAAATGATAATAAAGTTAAGAGCACTATTGAATTCGATGAAAATAATATCTGTTCTGCTTGTAATTATAATGAATCAAAAAAGCAAGAAATAGATTGGAGTTCAAGAGAGAGAAAACTATTCGAATTATTAGATCCCTATAGAAGTAAGAACGGAGATTATGATGTTTTAATTCCAAGTAGCGGGGGAAAGGACAGTTCATTCACCTCACACATTTTAAAATATAAATATGGAATGAACCCTTTAACAATAACTTGGGCTCCCAATATGTTTACTAGGGCAGGATGGAATAATTTTAATAGTCTGGCAAGAATTGGTGGAATTGACAGTATTTTGTACACTCCAAATGGTAATCTTCATCGCTACCTTACAAAATTAGCTTTTGTTAATATTTGCCATCCTTTTCAACCTTTTATTCATGGACAAAAAATAATTGGTCCAAAAATTGCCTCTAAGTTTGGAATTAAACTTGTAATGTACGGTGAAAATCAAGCTGAGTATGGCAATCCTATTGATCAAAATATAAACCCATTTATGGACTTATCTTTTTTTAGTATAGATAATCCATTGAATATGATGTTTGGTGGAATTAAAATTAAAGATATTTTAAACAGCACTGATTTTAAATATAGTGAGTTTGGATCATACATTCCACCTAAGCCTTCTGAAGTATTGTCAAAGGATATAAAAGTCTCATATTTAGGATTTTTTGAAAAATGGGATCCTCAAGAATGTTTTTATTACTCTGTTGACAATACCGGATTTGAACCATCATATGAAAGATCAATTGGAACTTATTCAAGATATACTGAAATTGATGATAAAATAGTTCCTTTTCATTTCTACACAACTCTAATAAAGTTTGGTATAGGTAGATGTACTTATGATGCGGCTCAAGAAATAAGAAATTCTAAAATTACCAGGGAAGAAGGTGTTAAATTAGTAGATAAATTTGACAATGAATTTCCAGAAAGATACTTCAAAGAATTCCTGGAATATATTTCAATTAATGAGAATGATTTTTGGAATACTATAGATAAATTTAGAAGCCCACACCTTTGGTCAAAGATTGGCAAAGAATGGAAACTACGACATAATGTAGCAAAAACTGGTACAGATGATTAATTTATTTTTATGAAAACAATTAGAACTCATGACAAACTATACCTAAATGAGGATAGATATAACGAACCAAAGGAAATGTTTAAATTTATAATTAAAGTTCTTTTTAATGAAAATGAATTGTCAAATCAATATAAGATATGTGATTTCGGATGTTCAAATGGAGAATTTTTATACTATTTAAGTGAAATTTCCAATTTTAGTCTTTATGGAGTGGATATTTTACCAGAATTAATTAAAAAAACAAAAACCATATTACCAAATTCAAATTTAAAAATTGGATCCATATTAGAAAAAAAACTCTATTCTAAAAACAGCTTTGACTTTTCATTCATTACAGGAGTTCATATGATTTTCGATGATTTTGAAAAACTTTTTGAAAATTTATTTTATTGGACTAAAAAGGAGGGTAAAGTAATTATAACAGGTTTATTTAACCCTTACCCTGTAGATGTATATATAAAATATAAAGAATCAATCAACTATGATAGTGATTATTTTGAAAGCGGGTGGAATATTTTTTCAATTGAATCAGTCTCAAATTTTTTAAAGTCAAAAAAAATTTTTGATTTTAAATTTAAAAAATTTGAAATAAAAAAAGAATTACTCCAAAAAACTGACTGTGTAAGAAGTTGGACATTCAAAGATATTGATGAGAAATTAATAATAACAAATGGCCTGAATATTTTACAAAATCATTATTCGTTAATTGTAAAAATTTGAAAAATTCAGTTTCTTTAGCACTAGTCTCATCTAAATTTCAATTAAAAAACGCTTATGAAATTTGCCAACAAAGAAAAAATAAATTAATAATCTTCGCTTTTTATTTGAATGAAATTCATTCAAATCAGGTTAAGCAATTTGCTAATAATAATGGTATAGATATTTTGTTTGAATTGAAAATGAGACGAATTACCCAATATTTTGATCTCTTTTTTAAAATCTTATTAATCAACTTTAAATTTAACATTGTTAATCTTTTAGTTGGTCACTCCAATAATAATTTAATTAAAATTTGTATAAAGTTTTTGAATTTTTCAAATCTTTTATTTGTGGATGATGGTGAAATATTAGAATTAATTAATAAAGAATTCCCTAAATTTTATAAAAATTATATTCCACTTAATTACTATACTATTTTTAAAGTAAAATCAAACAAATATTTAAAAATAAATAAGTTAAGTTATACAAAGATTAATATTAGAAAAATAAATGACCTTCCATTATTTATAGGAACATGCTATGTTGAAAATGGGTTTTTAGAAGAAGATGTATATTTGATTTTACTTAAAAAAATTATTGAAAAAGAGGGTAAACTTGCTTATTATCCACATCCTAGAGAGAATCAATTCAAATTAAAAAATATCCCGAAATTGGAAATTATCTCTCCAAATGAAGGCATTGATGAGTATATAATTACAAGAAAATTTTTACCAAAAAAAATTATTGGATTGTATTCATCAACTTATGAATTACTATTAAATTCTATTAATTCGATTTATGAAAAATTATTTTTTATTGACATAAGAAAATTAAGTTACCACGAAAAAATCAACGATTTTGAGTACAATTATTTAAAAGCAAACTTTCAAGAATATAAAATATGAAATCAAGTATTGAAATTATTAGCGAATTAAAAACCAATGGAATTTCAATTATTGAAAATTATTACGATAAAAAATATTGTAAAAAAGCAATCAATGAAATAGATAAAGTTCTTGTAGAATACAAAAATAAAGTACAGTCTGACTTAAAAGAAGGAACATCCGGAGATCAACGCTTGTTCAAAATTGAAAATGCATCAATTTTAGCAAAAAAATTCCAAGAGGATCGATTTATTAATTCAATTTTAAATGGTGCAAGCAATAGTAAAATAGAGAGTCATTTTATTTTAGGAGGGAAACTTACTTTTAAAGAAAATGAAACTAAAAATAGTGGTGGTGGATGGCACAGAGACTCCGATTTGGAGCAATTTAAAGTAATGGTATACCTTAACGATGTAGAGGAGACTAATGGCCCTTTTTTATTCTTGCAAAACTCTGATATGTTTGATTTAGATAGAAGATCTTACGATCAAAACCTCTCAATTTTGAGTAAAATTTATATCATGCTGGGGAAACTTAAAAAAAATCCTCCTCGATATACTGATTTTACAGTACAAAATTATTTAAAAAAAACCAATACAAAGCCTATTGAGGTTGTTGGAAAAGCGGGAACAATTGTTTTGTTTAATTCGACATATCTTCACAGGGGTAAAAATATTGAAAATGGTACCCGTTATACATTTACCAATTATATGTTTAAGAGTAATTACTTATCAAGATATTCGCGAAAAAAACAATTTCAAAAATTATTTTTAAAATAATTAAAATCCAATAGCATGAAAAGAAGAGTTGCCCTAATAACAGGAGTAACAGGTCAAGATGGTGCTTATCTTGCAGATTTTTTATTACAAAAAGGCTACAAGGTTCATGGAATTAAAAGAAGATCTTCGCTCCTAAATACACAAAGAATTGATCATATCTATCAAGATCCGCAGGTACCAAATAAAAATTTTGTACTTCATTATGGCGACCTGGCGGATGGTTTGAATGTTACTCGTATAATTCAGGAGGTACAACCTGATGAAATTTATAACTTGGGAGCCATGAGCCATGTAAAAGTTTCATTTGAAACTCCTGAATATACTGCCAATGTCGATGGATTAGGAACTCTCAGAATACTTGAAGCCGTTCGCTTATTAAAAATGGAAAAAAAAGTAAGAATTTATCAGGCTTCCACATCAGAACTATTTGGTAAAGTTCAGGAAGTCCCTCAGTCTGAAAGTACACCCTTCTACCCCAGAAGCCCCTATGGTGTTGCCAAAATGTATGCGTATTGGATAACTGTCAACTATAGAGAAGCCTATAATATTTTTGCATGTAATGGAATCCTATTCAATCATGAATCTCCCATCAGAGGGGAAACCTTTGTAACCCGAAAAATTACCATGGCAATTGCCAATATGGCACTTGGTAATCAAAAAAAATTATACATTGGAAATCTTGATGCTAAAAGAGACTGGGGCCATGCTAAAGACTATGTCAAAATGATGTGGATGATTCTTCAGTCAGATAATGCTGAAGACTGGGTAATAGCTACTGGAAAAACGACATCGGTTAGAGACTTTATCAAAATGGCTTTTGCTTGTGTTGGTGTTAAACTCGAGTTTAAAGGAAAAGGTATTTCTGAAACTGCTTGTGTCAAATCTTCTTCCAGACCTGATTTTTATTTCAAAGAGGGAGACGAGGTAGTCAAAGTAGATCCTAATTATTTTCGTCCCACCGAGGTAGATTTCTTGGTTGGAGATGCCACTAAAGCCAGGGAAAAATTGGGTTGGATTCCAGAATTATCATTGGGTGAGTTGGTAAAAGAGATGATGGATTCAGATTTGAAACAGATTCAAAAAAAAATATAGAAATAAAAAGGATTTGATTTTTCAAACTATCTTGAACAATGTCCATATCTAAATCATCAAAAATATACATAGCAGGCCATAACGGAATGGTAGGTTCAGCTTGTATCCGTAAGTTAAAAAGCAAAGGCTATGTTAACTTAATATTTTTAGGATCTAAAGAATTAGACCTTAGGGATCAAAAAAAGGTAGAAAGCTTTATTTCGGCTGAAAAACCTGATATTATAATTGATGCAGCTGCCGTTGTTGGGGGTATATGGGCAAATAATGAATACCCATTCAAGTTTCTTATGGATAATATGCTTATACAAAATAATCTTATTAAATCAGCAATTGACAATAAAGTAAACAAATTTATTTTTTTAGGGAGCTCATGTATTTATCCAAAATTAGCTCCGCAGCCTCTAAAAGAAAAATACCTATTATCCGGCGATTTAGAGCCCTCTAATCAATGGTACTCTATCGCTAAAATTTCTGGAGTGAAGCTAATTCAGGCGATCAATAAAGAGTTTGATTATCGTTATGTTTCTTTGATGCCTACAAATTTATACGGTCCTAATGATAATTATGATCTAGAAACTTCTCATGTTTTACCTGCGTTAATTAGAAAATTCCACGAAGCGAAATTAAATCAAAGAGAAAGTGTTACTTTGTGGGGGTCAGGTAGCCCATTTAGGGAGTTTCTTCACGTTGATGATCTTGCATCAGCTATATTATTTTCTATTGAAAACGTACTAAAAGAAAGTATTTACAATGTTGGTTCAGAGGAGGAATTGACCATACTTGAACTCGCAGAATTGATAAAAAAAGAAATAGGCTTTAAAGGAAGCATACTTTGGGATATTTCCAAGCCTGATGGAACCCCGAGAAAACTTTTGGATTCCAGTAAATTAAATAAGTTGGGGTGGAAATCTAAAATAAATTTAAATACAGGTATTTCTCTCACTTACAATGATTATTTAAATCAATTTTAATTGAAATCAGTTTATTACTTTACAAATATCTTTCCAAAATATAGGGAGTCCATCTGGAAATTACTCATTGAAGAGCAGTCCTACGATTTCAACATTTTTTTTTCAAGTCAAGAACTTAATGGAATCAAATCTAATAATTCGTTTAAGAGTGAAAAACTTCACAGTATAAAAAACTATATATTTAAATCACGAATAGTATGGCAAACTAAGGTCCTCAAAACTGTTTTCAAAAAAAAAATTGATATTGCAATTTTTATGGGAGAAATGAATGTCATCTCAACCTGGTTTGCAGTCATTATATGCAAATTTAGATCTATTGAAATTTGGTTTTGGGGGCATGGAATTTATGGTAATGAATCCAAATTGAAAAAATTCTTACGCATATGTTTTTTAAAATTAGCAGACAAACACTTACTCTACGAAAAAAGGGCAGAACAGATGCTAATTGAAAATGGTTTACTGCCAAAAAATTTAAAAATAATTTATAACTCTCTGGACTACGAACTTCAAAAAAAACTATTTCAAAAACTGGAGTGTGAAAAGCCTACCGGTATTCCATATTTTAAAAATGATTACCCTACACTTTTGTTTATAGGGAGACTGACCAAACAAAAAAAACTCGAAATTCTTATTCGTGCGGTTAAAGAATTGCAAAAATCAAATTATAAAGTAAATCTTCTAATTCTCGGTGATGGTAATCAAAAAAAACATTTAGAAAGGCTTTTAAACAAACTTCGTTTAAATAATTTTTATTTTTATGGATCATTGTATGATGAAAATGAAATTAGTAGTTTGATTTATAACTCAGACCTTTGTATTTCACCTGGAAATGTTGGTTTAACAGCCATTCATTCTTTAAGTTACGGAACAGCTGTGGCGTCTCACAATAACCTTAACAACCAAATGCCTGAAGTGGAATCCATTATCCAGGGAGTTAATGGTTTTTTATTTAAAGAAGGGGACCCACTTGATTTGGCCACCAACATTAAATCATTTCTAGAGGTTAAGCGAGACAAAAAAAAAGTAAGGAAAATTATAGATGAAAAATACAACGTCAATTACCAAAAAAAAATTTTCGATCAGCTAATACTTAATGACTAAAATAATTCAATTCAAAACCCATACCGACTTAAGAGGTTCCTTAACCGTAATTGAAAAAAAGGTGCCTTTTGATATAAAACGTGTTTTCTACATATATAACGTTGATGATTCAAAAAGAGGTTTTCACAAACATAAAAAAACTAGGCAGGTTGCGATATGCTTAAATGGTAGTTGTGATATTATAATTGAAAACAAAAAGACTGAAAAATTTAGTTTAAAGAACCCTGAAACTGGGTTATTGATTGAACCTGAAGACTTCCATTGGATGGAAAATTTTTCGAGGGGAGCTGTTCTTCTTGTTCTGGCTTCTGAATATTATGATGAAAAAGATTATATATGGGTAAATGAAAATTAAACATCACAGCTTATTTAAGTCATTAAATAAAGAACGAATAGATTGGGATTATTTAAGAGATGATTCCAGTGAATTGAATTACTACATCCCAAATGACATATATACATATGAAAAGCTATGTATTCAATCTTTTGATTACAATCAATATAATGAGATCAAAAGTTTAATGTTGAAGTTAGGTTCAACTCAAATTTTTTCTTTGGGTTCTGGTAGATCCTGTCTTGAGTACAAATTTGCTAAACTGAAATATGATGTTATAATTTCAGATAATTCTAAGAGTATAAAACGGTTAAAAAAGCTCAATATATTTACAGAAATATTCAACCTAAATTTTCAGGAATCATTAAAAAAAATAAGGGATAAAGATATTGTTCTTCTAGGTAGAATTGACACCGAGCTCGAAGATGATGAATTAATTGTGTTATTCAATGAACTTGGTAAAAAAGTAAAATATGTAGTTTTTATTCCAGCAAAAATTTTGACTCTAAAAAATATTTTAGTTGAAGCCTATATCAGGTTTAAATCAACTTTTTTTTTCAAAAAGAAAATCTTTTGTGGTTATATTAGGTCAACAGGCCATGTAAAATCCCTTTGGAAAGAAAGTTTTGATCATAAAAATTATAAAACTTTTTATTTGCTGAAATCAAAATGAAAATACCTTTCTTGTCATTTGATTTTCAAATTGATCCACATGAGGAAGAGCTTATAAATTCTTTAATTTCTGTGATCAAATCAAAGTGGTATATTTTGGGAAAAAATGTTGCTGAATTTGAAAAAAACTATTCAAAATTAAATGGAGTAAAGTATACTATTGGAGTCGGATCTGGACTCGATGCATTAATCATCTCACTTAAAACTCTTAACATTACAAAAGAAGATGAGGTAATTGTTGCATCCAATGCCTACATAGCATCATGGCTAGCTATTACTAGTGTAGGAGCTAAAATTATACCTGTAGAACCTGACCCAAGAACCTTTAACTTGGATGCGAATATAATTGAAGACAA
>MDTG01252071.1_pt1 | contig 16441 bp, 8 predicted proteins | sample 811421 | NCBI WGS metagenome assembly MDTG01 (sample SAMN05326645, study PRJNA326480) | marine metagenome | isolation source: seawater | place: Pacific Ocean: South East | collected 2011
GAAAACTAAGCATAGAAGATGCTTACATTGAAAACTAAGCATAGAAGATGCTTACATTGAAAACTAAGCATAGAAGATGCTTACATTGAAAACTATGATTTACTCTTTACATAATCAAGAATATCCCACATAACTTTACAATCAATTTCATTATATTTAATAATTTCTTTCATCTCTTTAAAATCACTTAATATTCCTTTTCCTTCTTTATAAATTTTATCATCACAATTCCATGTTGCAACCATCGCACCTAGTCCATCTAAATCATTGTCTTCCCACGATGTTTTAATCATTTTATTTTCATACATCTTTTTTGCTACATTTTTTAATCCAAAATTATAAACACCTTTTAATGTAATTGGTGAGTTTTTAAATAGAATTAGTAAATCATTCCATTTGATATTAAATTTAATATTGTGTCTATCGCAACAATTATTATAACAAGAGACTTCTGCTGGACTCCAATGATAAACTTGTGGTTTTTTATTATTATTATATTCTCTTGAAATATCTTTCATATATTTAATCCATTCCATTAAAATCTTCTTTTCATTAACAAATGTAATCTTTTCTGTTATAAATGTTTTAAATACCCATTCTCCAGAAATAGGATGAATCCATCCAACACCAATCATAAATACAATTGTATTATTTCTTGTTTCTGGTTCAATTGTATAATTATTATCATAATTAATATATTCATCAAAATCATGATTTAAATCACCACATGTTTCAAAATCTACATAAAAATCAATATTATTTTTATTTTTAATTCTTTTAAATGTATCTGTATTTTTACAAATAGATATTTTATTTTTTCTTTGTGAATTAATTTTAATAATACTATGTAATGTCTCTTTTTTTGTTCCTGTTGTCATATTTTTCCATTTTGGATTATTCCATTTTGTAATATTTGATTTAAATGCATGTTTTCTATCATTAACTCCACATCTCCACATCATTGTAATGTCTTTTAATTTAGTAGCAAGTTCTTTTTTAACACTTCTCCATGGATAATCAAATGTATTGCACATATTAGGATATAATTCTTCTCTTGTAGGAGGATTAATATTCCACGTAGCACCATCTCTTTTTAATTCTTTCATCCATTTAATAGCTTTTTCTGTTTTTTCTTTAATTTCTTTATCTTTATTTAAAATATCAATTTTACCTAATTTATAAAATCCCATATATTTTTTATTATTTGTATTAATTCTTCTACCAAATAAATATGCTATTTGCGGATTGTATTGTTGAATTGAAGCAAGTGCTTCATTATAGATAATTGCTTGTGATTTATATGAACTAATATTTCCAATATTATAGATATAATCATTATGAATTTTAAGAGTTGTATATTTAATTTCAACAGCTCTATAATGCCATTTATTACTAAAAATAGAACCATTATTAATAGTATCATCTATTTCATCACATTCAGTAATTTTATTTAAATAATCAGACCTAACAAGAATATCAGGAATTCCATATGTATTATTCTGTTTATTATGTAATACTCCATGAAATATAAATGGAATTCCTTGTCTCATACATTCTATTGTTGTATTAAGTTTATTTGTTGAATATCCTTCATAACTATTTGCAATAGCAATAATTTTATCTTTAAATCTTTTTTTTAGATTTGTAATAATTGCTGTTTCAAATTCAATCCCTTTTGTCATAATATATTCATTAAAATCATATGTATTATTTTGTTTCTTATCTGTTGTAATATTGTATTTTCCACCAAATAGATTAAACCAATCTAATATAGGGTCATTTAATATATAATTTTTTGTTTCTGTTGCTGAAACCCATTTATCCCAATTGTAAGTTTTATATTCTTCATATGAATTTGAACGGGTTCTTGCTTTTTTTGTAATATTAATAGAAATTTCAGTAGTGGAATTATTTTCACCTTTTTTGCGTTTTTTTGATTTTTTTAGTTCATTCTGTTTAATAATAATATCTGAATGAAATCGATGAAGAATTGGAAGTGATTTTTTAAACCATTCTCTATCTCTATTAATTGTTTTACATGAATATTCTTCTAATTTCCAATAAAATTCATTAGTAGAATTTTCACTTGCATTAATACTAACTCCTTTTTGTGTCGTATTATCAATATCATATTCTTCTTTGTTCTTAAATTCATAAAAACGACATTGAAAAAGATCACATTCTTCAAGATTACATACTTCAAGTTGAATTTGAACTTGAACCCAGTACATATATGGTTCTTCATCTCTAATTTTTCTGTTATAAACACATTTAATTTCAACTAGTTTTCCATTTAAACGAATACCATCCGGACTTGCTGCTAACCATTTATGTTTAGAATGTTTTAATAGACCAAGTTCATATACTTTATCATTCTCGAACTTTTCATATAATTGAATAGCAACTGGTTCATATTTTGTTCCCCAATTTGTTGCTACTGATGAAGTTTCAACATATGGCTCACATTTATTATATAAAAGTTCAACCTTAGTTTTATATGGATTAGCTTCAAGTGCTGATGCTGCATCTGTTGCAGTAATAAGTTTCTTTCTCTCATTATGCCATTCTTGTGTTCTTTGAATGATTTGAGACTTATTTTGAATTAATCCTAATACTTTATTATTCATATTAATAGACATATGAATAATATATATATATATATAAATCAATTTTTTAAATTTTGTTATAATCAGTAATATTAACATAAATACATTTTTATGTAATAATATATAATTTTTGTATAAATAATAAAAAGGTTAATTTATTTAATTTGATAGATTAATCATTGAACGAAGTTCTTTAATAAGAAGTCTCTTATATTTATCTGTTTTCATTGAATTAATATATTCTTGATTTTTAAATACTTTGTCCATATCATCGGCACTACTTGTTTTATTATGTCTTAAATAAAATCTTTGTAAATTATCAGAAAGTGTTTTACTAATATAATAACCATCCATATCAGCAATCCACTTTTTTCCATTCCAAAAATAGAATTTTCTATAACTTTCAAATTTAATAGGACAAACAAGTTTAATTTTTTCACCTTCAACCATTTTTGTCATGTAATATTCTTTAAATATTTTCATATCAGCACCAATATCATTTGAACATAAATTCTTAAATATATCAACCGCTTCATCATCTTGTAAAATAATTTTATCAGGAATTACAGCATTCATATCTGGTGAATAAGCATTTTCTTTCAGTTTTTCTTCAATATTATTGACTCTTTCATTAATACCTTCAAGTTTTGTTGTAATATCTAATAGCATATTACTCATTTTATCGAAATGTCTAATAAGAACATTCTGGATTATTTTTTCTTCATCAATATTCATTTTAAAAAATAACAGATAAGTATATATTAGATTTTAGTTTTAAATAAATCAAATTTTAAATTTTTATTATAAAAATGTAGAATATATTTAATTATTATAAAGACTTTTATATAATTTTAATTAAGTCAATTATTATAAATACAATTATATATTTAATTATGATTAAAACATCAATTATATCTATATAATAATATATGAACTCGTATAAAAAAAATTTAAAAGGAGGATTTTCTCCATATGAAGTTGCCTTAGTTTCAGCACAAAATATTATATCAGATAAATCAAAACCTACTCCAACAGAATTTTCACCTACAACAGGAGATGAACCCAAGTATGAACCTCATGTATGGCACAGACATAGTAAAATAAAAGAAACGCACAATTGTTATTCGTATGCTTTAAATGCTATTGTATCAAGTCGAATTAATAAACCTCAGCCAGGATATGCTGTAAAATTTCCTCATATTTCAAATGGTAAATATGATTGTGATCCATTTATTAAAAGAATTAAACAAGATATTCCTTCTTTATATGAAACATCATTTAAAACTAAATGTAAAAAAGGTTCTTATAAAATATTTATGGCAGTTACTGTTGGTGATGGAACAGATTATCATTTTTATAGACAAGATTCAAATGGTTTTTGGAGTCATAAACCAGGTCGAACAGATGTAACTAATTTAGATGCTGATAAAAAAAGAATAATTAATCCAGAATTAGCAAATAGAGATTATGGTCATTATAATTATGGTAATAGTTGTGGATTTTTTTGTGTAAATGAAAATATGGCATCTTTAACATCTACAATGTAATTATAAATTGTATAATCAAATTAAATACATAATAATAATATTATTATATATTAGTTTATGCTCGAAATTAAAAATTATGTTTATTCTCAAAAAACAACATTAGGAAAAGGTTCTTTTTCTTCTGTATATTTGGGAGAAAATATAATATCAGGTCAAAAGGTGGCCATAAAAAAAATAAATATAAGTAAATTTGAGAAATTTAGACCTCATATAATTAGTGAGATAAATATATTAAAAACTATAAATCATCCAAATATTGTATCACTTATAGATAATATTATTGAAACAAAAATAATATATATCATTTTAGAATATTGTGGTTTAGGTGATTTAGCAGAATTTTATAAAAATACAATGGTTAAAGAAGTATATGTTAAACATTATGCTAAGCAGATATTAGATGGAATTTCATATCTACATCAAAAAAATATAATGCACCGTGATATTAAACCACATAATATTTTATTAAGTGATATATATACAATTAAAATTACAGATTTTGGATTTGCAAAATATGATACTACAATTGATTTAACATCTACTTTATGTGGTAGTCCTATATATATGGCACCAGAAATAATGCAATGTAAAAAATATAATAATAAAACTGATATATGGTCATTTGGCATTGTTATTTATCAATTAGCATTTGGAAAACTTCCTTATACTGCTTCAAATCAATTTGAATTAATGAGAGTTGTACGTGATACAGAACCAATATATGATTCTGATTTAGTGTCTAATATGTGTAAATTCTTTATAAAACAATTATTATGTAAAAATCCTGATAAAAGACCTGATGTTAAATATTTACAAAATCATGAATGGTTTAAATATGCAAATGTATTTAAGAAATTAAGTTCAAGTAGTACTTATCAATTATTTAATGAAATGACTATTAACAATTATAATAGTGAAATAAATGAAAATAGTAATGAAAATAGTAATGATAATAGTAATGAAAATAGTAGTATAAATATTGACAATAGTGGCGATGATGAAATATTTAAGTTTGATGAAGATATTAATAATTCAAATAATAATAATAATAAATTAAACTATTCTTCTCTTGATGAAATTTCATTAGAAGATGATCCTTCGACTGATAATATTTTATTTGAACAATCTGCTGTATTTGTAGATAAACAGCATACTATTCAAGATTTAAGTAAAACAAATTCATTATTATATAGTTTAACAAATTTAGCAGAGACGTTTATACAAAATTATTTTTAATATTAAAAAATAGAAATATATTTACTTATACATATTTATAAGTAGATATGCTATATAATAATTCATTGCAACGTCCAATAATTATGAGTAATCAAAATACGTTAAATGATATTTTTAATAATAAAGATATAAAAATTTCAAAAAAAAGATGCAACGTTCCTAGTTGTAAAAAAAAAATTACACTTATTGGACAAATTTGTCCTTATTGTAATATTGGTTTTTGTTTATCTCATTGTAGAATTGAAGACCATCAATGTCCTAATGCACATCATTGTAGAGAACAAGAACGCGATACTAATTCTAAAAATCTTATAGATGGAGATGCTAATTTTAAAAAATTAGACAAAATATAATTCATTTTATATATTTATAATATTAAACCATCGCATTTTTCTTTATAATTTTTATTTTCATACCATTAAGTTCTTTATATCTATTATCAGATGGTGTTAATTTATTCATTAATGAAGTAATCTTTCTTAATTGACTTTCTTTTGTATTTAGAGGTTTTATTGTTGGTTTTTTGGGTGATAATGTTGGTTTCTTATTAACTGATTTCTTATTAACAGATTTTACAGATTTCTTATTAACAGATTTCTTATTTACAGATTTCTTATTTACAGATTTCTTATTTACAGATTTTACAGATTTCTTTTTAATTGATTTTATAGATTTCTTATTTTCATTATTATTTTCATTATTATTATTTTCATTATTTTCATTATTATTATTATTTTCATTATTATTATTTTCATTTAATCCATCCATAATGCGTATTAATTGTTGATATAATGAGTCAAGAACAATATATAGTCCAATAAAGAATGAAATAATAGTTATTTTCATTGTATTAAATAATTTTAAACAATTATTATAAATTTTTTTTTCTTCTGAACTTCCATCTTTAAATGATTTTATTTTCATATAACCATTCATACCAAATATAGTATATTTATTATAATATTCTTTCCAAAAATCTATTATTGATTTTTCTTTATATTTTTTATTTTGAATGATAGAGTTAATTTCAACTAGTCCTTCTGTTGCTGATTTATATATTTTTGTACCATTATTACAGTAAATACTTATTTTCATTTCTTTATTATATTTATCTTTAATTTTGTTTTTTTCTGTTTGTGATAATGTTGAACCACCTGCATTATCAGTATATATATATGCATTTGTACGATTAATTTCAGGAGAATTTAAAAAATTTAAGTTATTTTCGATTTCATTATTAAAACATTCTCTCATCTCTTTTTTTTCTTCATCATCCATGAATTTTGTTTCAAGCTTATTTCTAATTGAAGTAAAAAAATCTTTACCTTTTTCATATAAAACTTCTATCTTTATTCTTGATTCTATTGTTTTAATTAATGGTTGATATTGATATAATATTTTATATGTCGCTTTAAATGCTTGAAGTGGATCTTTTGGTTTTTTATTTTCTTGTTTTGGTTTTTTATTACCTTTCCCTTTCTCTTTTTTACCTTTTTTACCTTTTTCACCACCGATTGAAATTTTTCTACATCCACCAGTTGATGTCCTACCTCCTTTTTTTTTCTTTTTTTTCCCTTGTCCTTCTTTTGTTTTTTTTTCAAATTCAGCAAGTTCTAAAAATGGACTTATTTTTAATTTTCCATCACTTAACATATCCATATTTTTTAAAAATGATAAATCTGTTTCCGGTGATAATAATGCATTCATTATTAAGATAATGTATATAAATGAAATTGAACTTGAAAATGACTTTATTCCATCTTCTTCTGTTCTATTATCACATACTTTAATTATTCCATCACTTATTAAACCACCTGGTTCATTCAAAATATCAAATATCTCAGTATCTATTATAATATTTTCATTATTATTATTATTTGAATTATTATTTTCATTAATAATATTATTATAATTGTTATTATTATTATTATTATTATTTGTATTATTCATATTTTCTATTGATTCTAATACTATTTTAGTTGCAATAGAATATGTTATTTTTTTATTATCTTCAAACAATTTTAATCTACTTATTGGATTTTTAAAATTTAATCTTAATTTACTTTCTATTAATGGTTTAAATATAATATTATTCATTGCATTATTTCCATTTGTGATAGAATATAATTTTTGTTGTTCTACTAATTGTTTAATGGCAGTTATAATATTTGTCTTCTCAGTTCTTAATGTTTTATCTCCTTGTAATACAGTTTTTTTATTATTATTTAATTCTCTAAATTTTTTCAAAGATTGTTTAATTTTACTTTGTAAATGTGTATTATATAATTCTGGATAATTTTGTTGAAATTCATCAATAAATTTTTGTCTCATTGAAGATGAAATTGCTAATTGATTTACTCTAAGTTCTTTAATTAGTTTTTTCTCTTTCTTTTCAGAAATATTATTATTCTCCTTTTTTCTTTTTTTATTTTCATTAATACTTTTTTTCCTCTTTTTTTTATCAGTTTCTTTTTTTTTTCGTTTTTTATCTCGATTATTATTGTTATTATTGTTATTATTATTATTATTATTATTGTTATTATTATTATTATTATTATTATTATTATTATTGTTATTGTTCTCATTATTCGGAGAATTTATAGTACTCATTATAATATATCTTATATAAAAATATAATATGTTGCTTATATTTTTATTTTATTATGAGTATATTTTGATAGTATAACAACTAAATATTTATTTGGCAACAATACTTCTTATATTGTTCCAATTAGTAACAAAATCACAATCTGTTCCATTACTTCTAATAACTTCACAATATTTATCTAATTTTGATTTAGTCCATGAATTTCCACGAGGACCCCAATAATGCATTGTTTTATCATGATAAGTATCAATCTCTCTAAATAATCCACTAATTTCACTCTTTAATTCTGCTTTATCTAATTTAATTAATTGTTTAATATATTCACCATCTAATGCTCTCCATTTTTTATTGTCTCTTTCCTCTTTTTTATCTTTTGCAACACATATTCTACCCATTGCTGAAAATGTTTTAAATATAGATTTTACACTAATTGCAGACCCCTTAATTATATCACTTGTAGCAACATGTCCTCTTTTAAAAGCTGCTAATATATTAAAAAATCCATGTCTATTATATTTATCTACATATGGAAGGAATACTGTATCTCCTCTTAATCCAGAAATTTTAATTGATGGTGTTAAATTTTTGACAGAAGAAGCACTTTTAGTTTTTTGTAAAGCACTCTTAGTTGGTGAAGCACTCTTAGTTGGTGAAGCACTCTTAGTTTTTTGTAATGCACTATTCTTACGAACATTTAATTCATTTTCAATCTCCTCTAATCTTGCTAAATCTTTTTTATTTAATCCAGTATTTTTAATGTTATTTAAATTAAATATATTTTTGTCATTTCTTAAATAACGGTCAATACTATCAACATCTATTCCTTCTTCTCTTAATCTATCTCTTATTTCTTTATCTACTTCTTCAAACAATGCTTCTAAATTTCTGTAATATTTATCAGGTAATACACGACGAATTAGATGACCTCTTGCTGTTTCATTTCTATATTCTTGTTGTTTTTTTTTATATAAACTAAATGCAATTCTTTTCATTATATCTGCTTTAACTCTGAAATGTGAATATTTTATATATGCTATATCAATCATATCATTTGACACTGATGCTCCTTTTTTCTTTAAATTAGAAACTGTTCTAATTAAACTTTTAATAGCAACCATTTCTTTTTTTCTTATATCAAAATATGTTTTTTTTATGTCATTTAACATTTTTCTTGCCATAATATTTTGTGAATGTGTTTCACCAGCAGTTCTTGAATAAGCATTTTTTAAAGTCATATACATTCCTTTTATTTCAGTCACATGAATCGAACTCTTCATTTTTTTAATGATTAAATCAAGATATTTGAATTCATTTGATAAAATATTGTATTTTATTTTATAATATTCAATAAATACTATTCTTGAAAAATGTAATAATTCTTTTGTATGTGTAAATCCACCAATATATATAGGTGGTGTTTTAATGAATTGTCCAGTGTTTGTTATATTAGTTGCATTTTGGTTTCTTATCTTTCTCACACCTTTATTTATATTTTCATTTGAATTAATATTATGTGCAAAATTTAATTGATATCCTATTTCTTCTCTAAAATTTGTTTTTTCATTTCCATAAACAATGTTTTGTAATTTAGATAATGTACTTCTTTCTTTATAACATTCACTACAATCTCCGGCCGCATTTCTTCCAAGGGCATCAACGCAAGGTGGTCCATCTACTAATGTAAATAAAAAATTACCTAATGTGTAATTTGACATATTACGAATACTATTAAATCCACCATTAAGTCTTACCATTCCTTTTTTACCTGGTTTTGGATTTTCATAATCATCATTTTGCCCTTCTACAAAACCATAATTATCATTCATAGCAGAAGGTTTAATTTTAATATATTCAATTAGATTTGATAATAAATATTTTCTAAGAGCAACTAAATTAGAATTAATATTATTATCAAGATCTTTGATTTTACTTTCACTCATATTATCCATTACATTATTCCATATTTTTCGCAATGAAGCAATTGTTACTTGAATTAATCCATACATAAATATCGCAAATGCTTCCCAATAATGTTTTTTTAAACTTTCTTTTGGTTCATCAAATTTTATTAAAATTTCCCTTAAATATTTTTTTATATTAATACAATTCGTCATTTGTGAACCATAATTTTTTATCTTCTTTCCAGATTTATCTATAAACATATTCTTACAAACAGTTTTAAATTGCTTACATAATGGTTGAATATTAATATCACTTGTTCTTTTTCCATCTTCTAAAAATGGTTCAAATGTATAGCCTAAATTTCCGACAGTATCTAATGTAAAATCACCATTATTAATAACTAGTTTATACATTAACATCGCAATTGATTCTACATTTCCCGCACCCTGTTTTGATAAATCAATATATCTCCAATATATAGCATTTTCAAGAGATGCTTTTAACCAAGTACATGTATGATAATCTCTTGTATTTCTACCCAATAAAATTCTATTAGCATTATTACCTAAAATACCATCAGGGCATCCAAGAGAAAGACCTTGATGAGTATTAACATTCATATGTTGTAATTGACCCTTTATAACAGCATCTATCAATTCACTATCGTATCCTTCTCCAAAGTATTTGTAATGAAATGGACTTCTAATTAGCAATGAAGTATTTGTTCTTAAATTAGATGATTCAATCTCTAATATCTTCGCCATATTTTTTTCCATATCAAGATGTAGTCTTTTCTTTTCATCTCTTAGTTCAACTAATTCTTTTACATAACGAACATCTTTTTGAAATCGTAATAATTGTTTTATTCCATCTCCTATTTTTAGTTTTATCTTACTATCTATTTCAGCATATAATGAACTAACATCATCGTGCATAATACTTTTGAGATAATCGTCTATATATTTTCTATTTTCAGCATTACCTACGGTATTATGTTGTTCTAATGTTCTTGTTATATTTTGTATATTAAATAATTTATCATCAGAAAACCACTCTCTTTCCCATAAATAAGCAGGATTACCCCCTTTATGTTTCATATTATAATATATAAATATATATTATAATAAAGTTATAAGTTGTTATTTTATTGGTCTATCAATTATATATTATTCATTCTTTTTGTTAATTATATTATCAAATGAATGTAATAACCTTATATCTTAATCTTATTCATTCTTTTTGTTAATTATATTATCAAATGAATGTAATAACCTTATATCTTAATCTTATTCATTCTTTTTGTCAAATGAATGTAATACTTCTTAAAATCAAGAATTTCATTTTTAGATTTTATATTTGTTATTAATTTATTATTAAAATCTTTCATATCTTTTTCTTTTTGTCGTATTTCTTTATGTAATCTTTTACCTCCTTGTTGTTCCAATACAATATGTGAAGTTATTTTATTAATATCATCAACTGTAAATTGATGTTTATTAATTTTTAAATTATATAATTCATATAATATATTTTTAGCAACTATTGCTGTAATTCCTCTAAATCCACTTCTCAAAGAATTTTTGTATGATAAATATAATCCAGATTTTAGTGATGAAATAATACTTTCATCTCCACTTGTTGCCCATGATAAAATAGCACTTTTCATTGATTCCATATCTTTACCTACTTCTAATTTACTTGATGTATCCCATGTACTTATACTATCTTTTACTTGAAATAATTTTTCTTTACTAAACACTGATTCTATACCACTACCATATGGAACAGAAACAGGCATTTTATAATTTTTTTTTCCTATTTTAGATATAAACATCTTTTCATGAACAAAATATTTTAAAAAAATATCTAAATTTGATATTACCCAATTTTTTTGTTGAACTTCTGATAAAAATAAATATTCATTTAAATATATTCGATTTGCTTTTTTCCTCGTCATTAATTTATCTACAAATAAATTCATATATTTATAATTACCTCCATTTGGTCCAATAATAATAGTGCCATCAAAATTAATTTTTTGAAGAGTTGCTTGTATTTTTTTTTGTTTATCATCTATTTTATTCATATTTAAACAGGGGTCTCCTTGTAATGTTTGAGTATTTGTTCTATTTAAACATGGAATTATATCACCTGTTAGTAAATTATATAATACTAATTTACTACTTCCATTTTTGTCTGCTCCAACCCCCTTTGCTTTACTTAACATTGTTGTTCTAACAAATGGAACTTTAACAACTGCTGGAATCCATAATCCCCCATATTTACCTGTATATTGTTTAAATGTATTATATACAATATGATAATTATTAACAGCATATTCTGCTACTATTCTTGAACGTTCTTTAAATGACATTGGATAATATTCTTTCATAAAATCATCAAATTTAAATGAAGGAACATATTTTTTTGTCATTGCTGTTATAGTTCCAATTAAACGATAAAAAGAACCCTTAAATCTCTTTGAAGTCATTAATTTATATTGTTCCTTTGATATTCTTGATATATTTATTTCATATAATTTATATATTTTATCCATTATAGATTTTTTATGTTTATTTGTTGTTGATATGTCAAAATATGTATTTAATTGCTGAATTAATGTTATTAATATTATTCTAATAAAAACTATATTCATCAATGATTTATTAACTTTATTTAATAATTCTTCTCTCACTTTAAATATATCATTATCTCTATTGTTTATTGCTCCTGCTTTTTGTAATCTAACTTCAAATCGTTCATTGCTTCTTTCTAATTTTGTTTGTTCATCATTATTTTTTTTTTTTAAATAATCATATCTTCTATAATCTACTTTTACAACTTTGGATAAGTCTTTTAATAATATTTCAACACTCTCTAATAATTTTTGACAATTTATATATATATCTTCTTTATTATCTGTTAAAAATGATTTAACATATTCTTTTGTTTTATCTAATAATCCATCTCTTAATTTTTTATATACTTCTATTTTTTTCATTCGTTCAACATATTTATATAAATATTCTTTATCATATCCTTTTAATCCTTCTATTGCTTCTTCTACTTTTTTTGCTTCAATTATTAATTCTTTTATAGCATCTTTAATTGTTTTATTACTTCCTCCATTTTCATTTTCTTTTTCATTTTCTCTTATTACTGGATTTAATTTTTTTAATCCATATATTACTGGTATTTTACTTGATATATATTCTAATATTGTTGGTTCATTTGTTAATTCATTTGTTGATTGATTTGTTGGTTCATTTGTTGGTTCATTTGTTGATTTGATATCTTTTTTTGTTTTTAAAAATTCATCTATATCAAGTACAACTTTTTTAATCGGTGGTTGAGATAAATCTTCATATAATTCGGTTGGTAAATTATTATCAATAATTCTATTTACTATATTATCTATTTTTTCATCTTCTTTTATTATTCCTCTACATAAATATGCTCCTTTTAAAATTAGTTTTATAAATGCTTTTTTACCATTTTTTTTATATATTACACCATTAGTTCCAAATAATATATCTCTAATAGAAATTAATCCATCTGTATATTGTTTTTTTAATTTTGTGTCATGATTATTGTATAATTGAACTGTTAATAATTCTACAAAATCTGTTATTGTTTTATCTGATGGAATTGAAGCACCCAGTTTTTGTTTAAGTTTATATATAATATGATTATCTCCTCCTTTTTGAGGATTACCGCCATATGAATGTACAGGATTTTGTACATAAGATTGTAAAGATTGTAATTTACCTTCTGTTCTCATATTTAATGGAAATTGTTGTGATTGTTGTTGTTCAATTATTTTTTGTTGTTTTTTATTTAATTCTATTTGTCGTTTATATGCATCTAGTGTGAGTTTTTGTAGTTTTCTTTGTTCACCTAGTTTTTTTTCTGCTTCTTTTGATTGTACTTCTGCTGCTTGTGCTTGTTCTTGTGCTACTGATTTTGCAGCTTCTGCTTCTTTTACTTTTGATTGTGCTTCTGCTGTTTGTGCTTGTGCAGCTTGTGCAGCTTGTGCTTGTGTAGCTTGTACTTGTGCTGTTTGTGCTTGTGCTTGTGCAGCTTGTTGTGCTGCTTCTGCTGCTTGTTCTTGTGCAGCTTGTGCTTCTGCTTTTGCTTGTTTAGCTTGTTCTTCTGCAGCTTGTTGTGCAGCTTGTGCTTTTTTTAATTCTGTTTCTACTTTTTGTAAATCACGTTCCAATTTTTCTGTTACTTGTTTTTGTTCTATCTTATTTTGTTGCATTTCAACTTTTAATCTTTGTAAATTATATGATACTTCTTCATATTTTTCATTCTGATCTCTTACATTAGAATCATATTGTTCTTTTTGTTGTTTAATTTTTGTATTAAAATCTCGTGATTGACGTTCTAATTGAGTTTTTTTAGAATATTGATCTATTTGTTGTTCCCTAATTTTTCTTTTTTGTCTTTCTTGTTGTTTTTGTAATTCTGCTATTTTTCTATCATAATTATTTTTATGTAACTGAAATCCTTTATTAATTTCTCTTATTTCATTTTGAAATACTTGTTTATGTTTTTGTTGTTCTTCTATTTTTTTTTCTTGTGCTGTTTGAAGTTTAGTTATATCTCTAATATAATTACCTTGTGATTCTATTTCTACTTTTTGTTGTAATACTTTATTTGTTAAATTTGATACAGTTCCTGTTAACTGAGTTAATTTATTTTCATGTAATTTTTGCTCTCTTTTTAACATATTAAATCTTTCATCTATTCCTTTTTTATGTAAATTAAATTCTCTTCTTTCAGACATTCTAATATTATTTTGTTGTTTAGCTTCTTTTCTTTCTTGTCTATATTTTATATTTCTTAAATATTTTTCTTTTTCTCTTATATTTTTCTCTCTACGTTTACTTTCTTCTAAATTTCTATTAGTATCTCCTTCTCTTAATGTAAGTTTATAATCTGATTTATATTCTATAAATTTATCTTTATCTATATATGGACTATAAGCATCATTCCAATCAAATTGTGGATTTTTCAAAGATATTTTTTTATAATTTTCTTTTGCTGATTGTGTCATTCTAATTTGTAATGTTTCTGGTATTTTTTTTGATTCTTGTAATGTATTTGATACAAATATTTCTTGTAATGTTGTTGTTGTATTTCCCATTAAACATTCAAAAAACATATGTTGTATTGAAGACCTTTCTAATCCTTTTTTTAACATATCTATATTTTGTTTATTAAATACTAATGGTAATCCAACTTCATCTACTGTATCATATAATATATTATATCCTTGACCTTTAAATAGACCACCTAACACAGAAGAACTATCTAATAATTTAGAAAATCTAATTATATCAGGGTCTGTAATAAGACCAATTTCAATTAAATCATGTGTATTTAATCTAACTATTTTTCCTGTAAATGGATTTGTAAAAGCAAATTTAGGATGTCTTTCAACATTCATATATGATGTTGCTTCTAATTCAATTATAGAACCCTGTTTACTCCAAAAAATTTTATATAATTCATATTTAAATTTTTTCCACAATTCATTTAAATTTCCTTCATATTTGAATGTTATGTATTTAAGAGTACGAAGTCTTTCCCAATCAATAAATAATTGATTTGTTTCAGTTATATATATACATTCATTAATAGAACTAACAGGTATTCCATATATAATATCTGCTAATATACCTGATTTTAGAACAGCATTATTATTATTTGAAGTTGATAATTCTAACTCTTTTAATAATAAATTACTATCTAATATTGCTAATAATACATCATCAGATATTGAATTTAATCTATTATCACCCATTTTAATAAATATTTCTCGAAGTAATGATGGATTTAATATAATTCCTTCTGATGAATATAATTTTAATAAATTTAATATATTTCGTACTGTTTCACTTTTCATATTTATTCGTGGGTCTTTTTTTAATAATTCAGTTACAATCTTTTCTTTATGTTTTTCAATTTGTTTAGATAAATTTGGTTGTTTAGATAAATTTGGTGGTATTTTAGTATCTTCAATTAATTTAATAGGAATACTTCTTTCTTCAAACAAATTATCAACAAATAATCCAAAATGAGTTAATATATATCCTTGCATGTCATCATCATCTAGTTCATCAATAAATTCAGATGGAATTTTACAATATAACCCTTCTTTAAATATTGTATTATTTATATTTTTAAATTTTTGTAAATCTTCTTTTGTAGAACCAATTGAACTGTGAGATGATAAACATAAATCAAAAAAAAGTTCTATTAAACTTTTTAAAGAATGTATAGAATATAATGATGGATTTATTTTAGAATATCCTTTTGTCGAATGTCTTAATAATTTTGGTACAATTATATATTCTTTTTTTTCGTTTAATTCTTTTACAAATTTTTGTAGTTTAACTATGTTTGTATCAAATAATGAACTAATATATGCATTTTTTTTTTCTTTATTATTCTGATTTATACTATTTGTTATTAATATTTTTATTATTTTTACTTGAAGTGGTGATAATTCTGTATTATCCATTACTTAATATTAA
>MDTG01104751.1_pt1 | contig 16439 bp, 13 predicted proteins | sample 811421 | NCBI WGS metagenome assembly MDTG01 (sample SAMN05326645, study PRJNA326480) | marine metagenome | isolation source: seawater | place: Pacific Ocean: South East | collected 2011
AAGGAAATATTTATTTTAGATATGGGTAAACCAGTAAAAATACTAAATCTAGCAAAGTTGATGATTAAATTATATGGTTTTCAACCCACATTAGAAAAACAAAAATTTAAAAAAAATAAAGATTTTATACCGATAATTTTTTCAGGATTAACTTCTGGTGAGAAATTACATGAACAATTGTTTAACAATAATGCTGTTAATAAAACATTACACCCTTTGATTGTTTATGAGAATATGAAAAAAGTTTCTAGTACTAAAATAATTATGTATTGTAAACAATTAGAAAAAAGTATTGAAAATTTAGATCTTACAAAAACAAAGTTATTACTTTCAAAAATGAAGCTTCTGTTTTAAGTAAATCTTTAATATAATTTGCAGTTAATGTCATCATATTATATATAATTAAATTTTAGAAAAATTGACTGAACTTTAAATTATGACTATGGAAAATTTAACATATTAATTTTAATTTAAATTAATCTAGTCAATTTAATAGTAACTTTTAAAATTATAACTAATATTGATAGTGTTTTTAATAGCTTTAATTGTAAATATTTAAGAGCTAATATACATATAAAAAATAAGTTAAAGAAATTAAGATTTATTTTTTTTTAATTTTACTCTACTATTTTTAAATTCTAAAATATAATCCCAGCCTAATTCTTCCACATTACTATGAGAAATAAAAAAGACTGTATAATTAGAATTTAAGTTTAATAAATTTTTTATAATTTTATTTTCTTTTGATTTACTTATTGAATTAGTAGATTCATCAAACAACATAATTTCCTTTGGAAAATAAAATGAACGAGCTAGAGCTATTCTCTGTTTTTGTCCACCCGAAATATTTGACCCATTTTCAGTTAATAAAAATTTATGTTTATTTTTTAATTTTTCTACTTCTTTTAAGATTTCAGCTTTACTTAAAGCAATTTTCAAATCTTTTACAATTGAATTTTTGGTGAAATTCAATGTTATATTATTTGATATTGTATCATTAAATATAAATGGTGATTGTGTCACATATGAAATATATTTTTGCCAGCTTTGGATATTAGTATCATCTAATGTTTTTCCACAAATCAAAATTCTACCTTTTTTCGGATTAATAAAACCAGAAAGCAAGTCAAAAAAAGTAGATTTTCCAGATCCTGTCTCACCTTTAACCAAAATCTTGGCACCAATAGGAATGCTTAGATTTATGTTATTGAAAATATTAATACCTTTTTTAAAATAAAATGAAACATTTTCAAACTTTATAGATTTAGTAATATCCTTTTTAAAGAATTGATGGCTTTTATTACTTACATTTTTTACAACTTTATCATTTATATAATTTACAACTTCATCCACAACTAACTTATTTGACTTGAAATTTGTGAAAGCAAAGTATACTTGACTTATAGCTGGAAGCAATCTTTGCATAGATAAAATAAACCCTCCTAAAAAAGGTAAAAGTTGTAAATCATTAACATTTAATGAAATTCCAGCTAAAACAACAAAAGTCAATAATATAATGATTTCAATTATAAGTTTTGGAAGAACTCCAATTAAACGTGCAATTGATTGGCTGGCACGCAGAGATTTATTACTATTAACAAATTCTCTTAATAAAAATTTTTGAAGAAAGTTTAGCTTCACTTCTCTAATTCCATTTATACTTTCTTGAATAATTTTTATCATTTCTAAATCATTTGTTTTTATATTTTTATTCGCTTCATTAATTTTTTTCTGTGAAATTTTTATTATTATTATGTAAATTAATGCGATAATTATAATAAACGAAGTTGTTACAAAAAAATTCATAAATAATAAAAATGTAGTAATAAAAATAATTGTCGAAAGCGCTGTCAGAGCCGTCACTATTGGAAATATTACATGTGTTACACAAATATTAATTTTAGAAATAATGATTGAAATCATTTTAGAAGAGTGATCTGAAGTCAGCTTATCTAAACTAAAATTCAATGTGTTTTCAAATGCTAAATTTGCCATTTCTTCAGCAACCAGAAATGAAAATTTTGTTTGTATTATTGACAAAATGAATTTGAATAAAAAAGAAATAAAAAAACTCAAAAATAAACAGATTAGTAAAAATATTGGGCTAGATATTTTAAATTCGCGTGTAACATTTTGTACTATGTATTCTTGTCCTTCAAATATGTTTATTTCCTGTCCATTAATAATGATAGATAAAAAAACAAACAACGATCCTATACCAATTATTTCAAATAGAACGGATAATAATGATAAAATTAATAATGCTTTAAGTAAAAATGATGATGGGCATATTTGAAATAGCTTGATTAAAAGGTTTAGATTACGTGAAAATTTGCTGCTAGGAAAATTTTTATTCATATTAAGTTTTCTGAAAATATAAATTTACATTTTAAATATTTAATTATTAAGTTCAAAACATCAAAAATAGCTCAGTTATTATAGCAAACTTAAGTGTTTAAGAAAACATTTACGACTTTACTTATACAAAATAATTAACTAGTAAGATACATATATTTTTAAAGAATAGAAATGAATAAGCTACCTTTGGTTTCAATTGGGTTACCAGTATTAAATGGTGAAAAATATATTAAATATGCTGTAGATAGTATATTAAATCAAACTTATTTAAAAATTGAACTTATTATTTCAATAAACTTTTCAAACGATACTACAAACTCAATTGTTGAAAAATTAAAGTCAAAATATAAATGGATAAAAGTCTACAAACACAAAAGTAAAATATCTCTTCCAGAAAATTTCGATTTTGTATTAAAAAAAGCAAATGGTGAATTTTTTATGTGGTTTGCTCATGATGACTGCATATCTAGAAATTATATTTTAAACTCTGTAAATTTTCTGTCTAAATATAAGGATTGTTGTGTTGTTCAAAGTAAGATTGAAACTATACGACTACCAAGTAGAAAAAAAATACAAACTATTTGTTTCGCAAATCAAGAAGTTGTATTTGATCCAAGAATTATAATTAAAAACTTAATGTCTGAGAAAAAATTTAATTATTATTTCTATGGATTATTCAGGTCAGATATTTTAAAAAATGGCTATAATTTTTGTAATATTAAATCTTCCGATAGAATTATTCTATTACAATATGCAATTGGTGAGTGCAGATTTGGGTATTTAGTAAACTGTACTTATTATAGAGGTATACACAAAATGTCTGCGCTTGAAAGATATCCTGATGATGAGATTGAATTGAAAATTGCTAAACAAAAATGGATATTAAATTTTTTTGAAGCCTTTAATTTTTTTTTAAAGATGATAGAAAAACAGAATAATTTTTCAATAGATAGGCTTAAAACTTTTAAATTTTTAATATTATTATTCTTGTTTTTTACTAAAAGACAAATAATCTTAATCTTGAGATATTTTAAAATGATATTTGTTAAATATGTAAAAAAATTTAAACTAATTAAATGATATTTTAATTTAATTTGTGTAATACAACAATGTATAAATTTTAAAATCTTTATAATTAATATGTATTAAATTGAAATAACTTTTATCTTATTAAATAAATAAACATAATACTTACATGAAAAAAAAACAATTAGATAAAAATACTGTAATAATTACTGGTGCATCAGGTTTTATAGGCAGGCATTTAATACCAATCTTCTTAAAACATAATTATACAATATTAGCCTTATGCAGAAACAAAGAAAAATTAAAAAAATTTGAGTGGTATAAAGATGTGATATCTTATGAAATTGATATTGACAAAGAAAAGTTTAAAATTCCTATAAAAAATATTAGTGGAATGATACATTTAGCATGGCAAAACTTACCTATTTACAGTCATAATCTGCATGTGAAGAAAAATTTTCCTTCAAACTTAAATTTTATTAAACAATTTGTATCCCAAGGATTAAATAAAGTCTTAGTTACGGGAACATGTTTAGAATACGGTAAAAAAAATGGTGCAATGATAGCTTATGAAAAAACAACTCCGATCACAAATTATGGGATTGCAAAAGATAAATTAAGAGAAAGTCTCTTTCAATTGTCGAAGGAAAAAAAAGTTAAAATTCAGTGGGCAAGGCTTTTTTATATGTATGGAAATGGTCAACATCCAAACTCCCTTTATTCAAAGTTTAATGAAGCAATAGCGAATAATTCGAAAATATTTGATATGAGTATGGGAGATCAAATGCGCGATTATCTAAAAGTAGAAGATGTAGCATTAAAATTATATGAATTATTTATTTCCGATCAAGCTGGAATTTTTAATGTTTGTAGTGGAAAACCAATACAAATAAAAGAATTAGTTAATAAATGGATACGTATGAAAAAAACTAAAATCCAATTAAACTTGGGAAAGTTTAAATATCCTGATCATGAAGCATTCTCTTTTTGGGGGGTATCAAATATCAAATATAACTTTTATTTACCATCTTTACCGAATGCACCATTAAAAAGTTTAAATGATAAACAAAAAATGGGGCCAGTTTGTTTGAGACATAATGAGGCCTTAGATTTTTTAGAAAATGAATCTTTTGAAGATAGTTTAATAGACTACAGTAATAATTATGAGAATAGCCAAGCATATTCACCTAGATTTTATAAACATATGAATAATGTATTAGAAATACTTAAAAAGGAATTTCCTAAAAATAGCTTAGTAGTTGAAGTTGGTTGTGGAAAAGGTGATTTTGTTAAACTTCTAGCAGATGATGCTTATTTCAAAGTTAAAGGATTTGATGCCTCTTATGAAGGAAATAACACATTGATCGAGAAACGTTACCTTGACAAAAACGACAGAATTAGAGCTGATATAGTAGTTTTAAGGCATGTTCTTGAGCACATACCAAATCCCTTTGCATTTTTATTAAATTTGTTCTCTATATTTGGAAATACCCCAATATATATTGAAGTGCCTAATTCGAACTGGATCTTAAAAAACCAAACTTTTTTTGATATAACTTATGAGCATGTAAATTATTTTTCAACAAAAGCTTTGAAATCACTTTTTGATGATAAAAAAATAAAAAGTAGCTTATTATTTGAAGATCAATATCAATTTGTTATTAGTAATTTATCAAAACTAAATGTACAATTTGAAAAAAATTATTATTCCAAACAATGGAATTATAAGTCTTTTAATGAACTTTTTCCAAATGTTGAGAAGTTAATGCAAAAATTTAACTTTATAGCAAATGGAAGAAATATTTATTTATGGGGAGCTGCAACTAAAGGTTGTTTATTTTTATCGCATTGTCATGAAAAAAAATATTTAATTAATAACGTACGTTTTGCAATAGACTTAAATCCAAACAAAATTGGCAAATTCTTACCTAAATCAAATATTCCTATTAGAAATAAAAAGGATTTTTTTAGTGAAGCTAAAGAGGGTGATCTTTTAATAATTTCCAATCCTGCTTACCAAGAAGAAATTATTAATGATATAAATAAAAATTTGAATATAAAAATTAAAATTTCTGTTCTTTAGATAAAATTCTTATATGTTTTTAATATAAATTAAGTATATATTTACAATTTAGGTGACAAAAACTTTATATAATGTTAATCCAAGAAAAAATTGAGAGATGTTTATGAAATTTGATGATCGTAAAATATTTGAAGAAAAATGTAATGAAGAAATTATTAAACAATCTTCTGACAAAACCTTATCTGAATTATCTAATCAATGGTTAAATAAAGCTGCCTACTTCAATTATAGTCATCATTTTAAATGGTTAGGTGTACCTGTGATACAACATCCTAGTGACCTAATAATAATGCAGGAATTGTTATATAAAATTAAACCTGATCTGATCATTGAAACAGGTGTTGCAAGAGGTGGGTCGCTAATTTTTTATTCATCAATTATGGATATGATTTGGGGTAAAAACGACCCAAAAAATGGTAAAATAATTGGTATTGATATAGATATAAGAAAACATAATAGAGATACAATTGAAAAACATTTTTTAAGCAATAGGATCCAATTAATAGAGGGTTCTTCAATAGATATATTTACAAAAGAAAAAGTTTATTCGTTATGCTCTGATTACAAAAATATAATGGTTATTCTTGATAGCAACCATACTTATGATCATGTGCTTGAAGAATTAAAAATATATTCACCTTTAGTTTCAACTAATAGTTATTGTGTGGTATTGGACACAATTATTGAATATTTAGATGAAGAATTAATCAAATATAAAACTTGGTCTAAGAATGACAATCCTCTTACAGCAGTTGAAACATTTCTTAAAAATAATAAAAATTTTGTAATTGATAATTATTACGAGGATAAAGCGCTTATAACCGTAGCTCCAAACGGATTTCTTAGAAAGGTTAGCTCTTCTTAAGGAATGTAATAACTAAATTTCCTACATGATTAACTTGTTCAATTGTCATTTCTTCAAAAGTACACAAGCAAACTGAATTATCTGAAATTATTTTAGCATTTTTAAATGTTCCTAATTTTTTATAAGGCTCTGTTTGGCTAAGAGTATAAATAGATCTTCTAATATTAGCACCATTATCATTAACGAATTTTATCAATGAGTTTAAATTAATATTAAAATTTTGAAAAACTATTGTTGGTAACCAAAAATTATTTATAACGTCAATTTTTTCAATGTTTTGCATTCTAAACCATTCATTATTCCTAAATATCTTCTCATAAGCCAAAAAAATTTTTCTTTTTTTTTCTTTAATTTCATCAAAACGTTCAAGTTGCGCCAGACCCAGAGCTGCCTGAATGTTACTCATATTATATTTAAGCCCAACTGTTTTTATTTGGTAACTGTCTGAACTATTTTTATCTCTACCTTGATCTGAGATTAATGTTATTTTTTTATTGTATTTTGGATTATTGGAGATTATCGCACCACCTTCTCCAGTAACAATCATTTTTGTAGCATTGAATGAAAAAACACCAAAATCTCCAATTGTACCTACCTTTTTACCATTTATCTCAGAACCGAATGCACCTGCACAATCTTCAATAACTATTACATTTCTTCTTTTAGCAAGATCTAATACACGTTTAATATTCGCTACATTACCAAAAGTATGCACAACAATAATAGCTTTTGTTTTAGTAGTAATTTTAGTTTCTAAATCATTTATATCAATACATGCATCTTCATAATTAACATCACAACCAATTACTTTACCTCCTAACCATTTAACAGGATTGGCAGTTCCAATCCATGTGTAATCAGGAACAATAACTTCATCACCATATGATATGTTAATTGCCATCAAGACTGTATGTAAAGCTCCGTGACAACTTGTAGTGAGCCATAAATTTTCAACATTAAAATATTTTTTTAAACTTGATTTGAATTGGTTAATGTAATCAAAACATTTTACACCCCAACCATTTGAAATTGCATCATTAACATAGTTAATTTCAAGTTCCGTCATTTTAGGTTTTGTTATTGGTATCATACTAAATTTCTACAAATTATATACTTCATTTTCTAATGCAAAATGAACTTTACCATTATGACTTTTAAAATTTTTAAATAATTTTTTTGTACTCATTTTTTTTTCATCAAAACATTTTTTTGAAAAAATAATAAGTGGTTTATTTTTATGTTTTTGCAAATATTCTTCAAGAAGTGGATAATGATCTAAATTATACCATTCCGCAGCTTCTAATTCCACCTTGAAATTGTGTAATTCACAATATTCATTAATAATTTTTCTCTGTGCCGAGTGAGAAATATGTTTGAATTTATGATTACTAAATACAATTGAAATAACATCATGGTATATTTTTTTTGAATATGGTTTGATTGGTAAAAATTCCTCTTCAAGATTCTTGATGCCAGAATCAATATCACCATTCAATATTCTAAAATCTATTGAAACTCTAAGCTCATTTGAATTATTCAAAACAGATCCATGAATATTAAGATTATTAAATTTAAGAATTTGACCATACTTAATTATAGAAGGGTTAGCGTGTTTTGATGATAATTCATCTAATTTCTTTATTGATAATTTTTCACTAACAAATTTCTGAATAATTTTTTTTGTAAAATTTTCTTTTACGATCCAAAGCGTGTTATATTTATTTATTGAAGATAGTGGCATCCAAAAATTTATTATATTTTTTCCGTGACCCGATGAAATATTATCAGTATGAAAAGGTGTAGTTCTTTCTTTTGGTAAGCTAATTCTAAATGTTGGAGCTTTTTGAAAGTAAATTTCTTTAGAAAAATCTAAGGGCAAAGTTAAAATTAATCTTTTATATACATTATAAAATTCTTTGCTATGTGTTATCTCGTGACCAATCTTAACTATTTCTGATCTATGATATATATTTTTTAAATCGTTCCATCCTGATACATTGCCAATTCTTTTTTCAAATAATTCTATTATTTTGTATTTGCTTATATCAAATTCCAAAACATTTTTATTTTTTTTTAGCATCGTATTATCTTATACTACGTTTCAATTTGTTTGCAATTTAAATTAAGAGTTTTAAAACAATATAAATAATCATTCAAAATATATTTAAATATATCAAATGTAATCTAATTCTGGTATTGCTCTAATTAACTTACAATTCCATTTTTTTGTGTATTTAAGAGATTTTGATATCTCTCTGGATAGATTCCAAGGTAGTATTAAAATGTAATCAGGTTTAATTTTACTTATGTAGGAAGAGTCAACTATTGGTATACCAGAACCTGGTAAAAATTTATTTTGCTTTGTAAATGCATTGTCAACAACGAATAAAATGTCTTTAGAAGTTATGCCACAATAATTTAAGAAAGTATTACCTTTTGCAGCCGCACCATAACCAACAATTTTTAAATTTCTTTTTTTTGCAAAAGTAATAAACTTTATAAAATTATCCTTAATCTTTTTAATGTCTTTACTAAAATTTTTATAAATTTCAAAACTATCTAATTTATAATTAATCTCTTCTTGGACCAAGTTTTTAACAATTTTTTTTTCTCTAATATTACTATTTAGATGGCACCCAAAAACTCTTAAACTTCCACCATGTGTAGTTAATTTTTCTATGTCAAAAATTCTCAATCCATGTTTTTTAAAAATTCTTTCTAATGCTAAAAGAGAAATATATGAAAAATGTTCATGATATATAGTATCAAATTGCTTAAATTTAATTAATTCTAAAAGATAAGCAAATTCAATTGATAAAAAACCATCAGGATCTAAAATATTTTTAATTCCTGCAATAAAGTCATTTAAATCTTGTACATGAGCAATAACATTATTTGCTATAATCACTTTAGGTATTTTTCCTCTTTTTTTTAGTTGGCAAGACAAATTCAATGAAAAAAATTCTTCGACAACTTCAATTTTTTTCTTTCTTGCAATTTGTGCAGCAATATGAGTAGGTTCAATCCCAAAACAATTTTTAAAACCATCTTTTACAAAAAAATCTAGCAAGTATCCATCGTTTGACGCTATTTCTAAAATAATATCTTGTTTTGACAATTTAAACTTAGAAACTAATTTGTGTTTTAATTTTTTTGCATGTTGGACCCATGATGATGATACAGATGACAAGTAAGCATAATCTTTTGAGAATAACATTTCTGGTTTTATGTAATCTTTTGTCTGAACAAGATAACATTTTTTACATAAAAATAATTGAAGTGGAATTCGAAATTCTTTTTTTAAATCATCAGTATTTAAAAGATAATTATTTGCTGGAGGTTGTTTTCCTAAATCTAAAAAAATTTCCTCTTGGTTAAAGCCACATGATCTACATTTCATAACTTTTATTCTCAAATTCTTGAAATGTCTGTAAATTTTTATCTCTGTCAGATATACGTTTTACTTTTTCTGGCCATTTTATAGATAACATTTTGTCATCATACCTTATACCGTCTTCAAATAATGGATTATAAAAATTAGAGTGAAAGTATAATATTTCTGTGTTGTCACATAAAGTTTGAAATCCATGTGCACATCCAGAAGGAACATATATAGCCTGATAAGGAGAATCTAATTTAAAAGTAACAACTTTTTTATAAGATTTTGATTGTTTTCTTAAATCAACGAGTACATCAAAAATTGTGCCCTTAATACAAATAATAATTTTACTTTCTAATCCTTTTCCATGTTGAAAATGAAGGCCTCTTAAAGTTCCATTAAATTTATTTTTAGATAAATTTGTCTGTTTAATCTCAAATGAGATTCCAAAAGATGCAAAAATATTTTGACAAAATAATCTAGAAAAATCCCCTCTTTTATCAGAAAAGACCGGTAAATTTAATTTTACCGAATCAACAATTTCAAGATTTTGATAATCATGTATCATAAAATATTTATTTCTACTCCTTAATATTCCACTCTAAATTATTTGATAATATTTTATTATTTATAAGTTTCTTAATTACATTTAACCTAATTAAATTTGAGTCTCTAAAGTGAATATCATTATATGAAATTTGATTAAGTTGATTAATTATATTTTTCGTTGTAGAAGAAATATCATTGGTTGGTAAAAAAGTTGGATTAGCTATTTTTGAAAATAAATCGAAATTTACCTTGTATGATCTTTTATCACTTAGAGCGTTTTCTTTGATATATACTTTCGTATTTCCTATATGTGACGATATTTTTTCTGCTAAATTTTTAATTATATAATTTTGATTGTTTGAACCTACATTGATAATTATCTTACTTGAACCGTTATCTTGGTTTCTCATCAAAGACCAGTGAATTGCTTTGCACATATCTTCTATATCAATAAATGGTCTCCATGAATTACCTTGACTATTCAAAACTATTTTCTTGGTTAAGTATGCAGATACTACAAAATCATTAACTGCCAAATCTAATCTAATTCTAGAAGATGCACCACAAGCAGTGGCAAATCTTAAACTTGTAAAAGTTGTATCTTTTGCATCATAGCTCAAGGCAAATGATTCAAACTCAGCTTTTGATTTAGCATAAGCTGTCAAAGGTAAAATTGAATCATTTTCAGAAATATTTTGTCTATCATTAGCACCATATACTGAACAAGTCGAAGCAAAAATAAAATGAGTTACTTTCTGTTTAACTGCGAGTTTAAATAATTTAATAGAAGCATCCCTATTAATTTCATAAGTCAATTTTTCATATTGATTTCCAATTGGATCATTTGATATTGCGGCGAGATGAATTATTTTATCTATACCTTTGATATCATTTTCATCAATGTATCTAATATCTTTAAAGACTTGAGTGTCCAAGTAAACTTCTGGTGCTGGTGATATTGTTTTTGTAATTAAGCAATTTGCAAACAAACCAAGATCAAAGCCTATTAAATTAACATCTAATAAATTTGATCTAAGATACTTTGTTAAAACTGATCCTACGTAACCTAAATTACCTGTTATAAGAACTTTACTAATGATTAAACTCCTTTTTACTTCCAAACTTTCCATGGGGCTTTATTTCTTCTCCATAGATCATTTAAAACTCTTTGATCCCTTAATGTATCCATAGGTTGCCAAAAACCTTCATGCTTAAAACACATTAGTTGGTTCTCAGAAGCAAGGAATGGTAAAGTATGTTGTTCCCAAATATTTTCATCGTCATTTATATATTTCAAAGCTTTTGATGAAATAACAAAAAAACCTCCATTGACATAGCCAGATTCACCATAAGGTTTTTCTTTAAAACCTCTAATTTGCATTTTTTCGTTTAAGTTGATAGATCCAAATCTTGCTTTAGGAGAAACTCCAGTTAAAGTGACTAAACTTTTATGACTATTATGAAATTCGATTAATTTATCTAAGTGAATGTCAGCTAATCCGTCTCCATATGTCATTAAGAACTTATCATCTTTTTCAACAAAATTTTTTATTCTTTTCAATCTTCCAGCAGTTTGAACATTGTCTCCAGTGTCAATTAGCTTAATCTTCCAATTTTCAACATTTGATTTGATGATGTCAATTGAGTTTTCTTTTGTATCAATTTCAATATCAGAATTTGCGATCGTATAATTATAAAAAAAATCTTTTATTAAATTACCTTTATAACCACAACAAATAATAAATTCATTAAAATTAAAATGAGAATATATTTTCATTATGTGCCATAGAATTGGCATTGTTCCAATTGTAATTAAAGGCTTTGGTTTAAAATCACTCTCTTCAGATATTCTAGTACCAAGTCCACCAGCTAATATTACAACTTTCATAATTTTTTCATTTATTTCTTAAAGCAGCAAACTAATAAGATTTTGATTAGTTGCTATTTCTACCCTCTCTCTTACCTCTTACAACAAGATGTCCGGCATGTAAAACATTTATATTAATTAAGTTAGAGTCTGACGCCCATTTTTTAACATCCTCAGATTTTTGTGGATTATCATGTTTAGGAGATATAGCATCATAAGTATCTAACAAAGACCAAATTTTTAAATTTTCTTTAGATAAATTATAAACGTTTTTATAGTTAGCAACCGGTATGAGTCGTTTTAGATAAATTCCCACAAGTGGAATAGAGATAAGAACATTTGAAATAAAATAAAAGTATGGATGAATTTTATTAATAAAATCCCAAAGTTTATTTTCATTTATGTTTTTAGTAAAAATTCTTATTAAATATTTAGCGTCTAATAAAGTAATCATTCTCTTCCAATAGTAATCAACACAAATTTTTCCACCTCTTTTTAAGAATGGAACTATTGATTTGAAAGCCTTTTCAACATTAGGGGTATGTTGTAAAACTCCTAAACATATAATGTAATCAAAAGTTTCTTTTTTAAATGGAAGGTTATGTAAATCACCTTGTATAACTAAACATTTAGGAAAACTACATAGGTTTTCTTTTGCTGCAAATACGGAATTACTATAGTCTAATGAAATCACTTTACCTCCATATTTTAATATAATCTCAGAAAATCTTCCTGTACCGCAACCTACATCAAGAAATAATTTATCATTTAATTCTTCCTTACTCCAGCCTGTTGCCTTAAAAAATCTATCTTCACTAATAGATGAACCATTATTTGAATCTAACTGGGTTTTTTTAAATTTGTTCCATTGTAACCCAAAGTTAGATGTATAATTATTATCATCAGCAAAAAAAGGAATACCAAATTTAATCTTTACATTTTTTACTTTATTTGAGGTATCTACAATTGTGTCATCAGCATTATTAATTTTAAATAATATAGTTTTAATAGAAGTTTTATGTGTAAATATTTTTACAATCTCACTTAGAAATTTTTCTTTTTCTTTAGAAAAATTTATGTTTGGTTTAACGCTCATTAGTCTAATATTTTTTCCATACATTTCTATTAACATAACCAATATGACCTTGAATAATTCTACAAAACTTTAAAGCAAAATTGTCAACATTGTAGTCTTGTACGATTTTTAGAGAGTTTCGTTCATTTAAAACTGCTAAATTACATGCTCGCAATATATCTAAATGGTTTACAGAAGATAATATTGTTGAAGCTTCTTCAGCTGATTCTGGTCTTTCATAAGAATCTCTTATGTTAATTGCTTTAAAATTAAGTATTGAGGCTTCTTCGTTTATTGTACCACTATCAGACAAAACTAAAAAAGAGTCCATTTGAAGTCGAATATAATCTGAAAATTTAAATGGTTTTGATGTGAAAAAGTCTTCATTAAGTTTAATTTTTAAATTTTTAATTTTTTCTCTTGTTCTAGGGTGTAATGATATTACCATTTGTTTTTTAAAGGTTTCATAGATTAAATCTAAAGACTTAATAATTTCTTTAAGTTTATTATCAGCATCTAAATTTTCTTCTCTATGAATAGAAATTAGTATATAGTCATTTTTTTTTATTTTAATTTTTTTTAGAATTTGCGAACTATTAATATTATGCATATTTGCATTTAATACTTCTTTCATTGGACTTCCAAGTTTAATTATTGTTTCAGGTGGAATACCTTCTCTTACAAGATAATCTCGCGAAATTGTACTGTAAGTTATATGAATATCAGCCAAATGATCAACTATTTTTCTGTTGATCTCTTCGGGAACACGCTGGTCAAACGACCTATTGCCACCTTCTATGTGGAAAATTGGAATTTTATGTCTTTTGGCCACATAAGATGACAAAGCACTATTAGTATCACCCAATATTAAAAAGGCGTCAGGGGCTTCTTTTTTAATAATTTTTTCTATGGAAATAAGTATGTTGCCAATTGTACTCACGGCTGTTTTTGCAGTAGCATCTAAATAATGATCAGGCTTTCTTAAATCAAAATCCTTAAAGAAAACTTCATTTAAATTTTTATCATAATTTTGGCCAGTGTGTACTAACACTTGATCAAAAAACTTATCAACAAGTTTGATTGTTTCTGAAAGTCTAATAATTTCTGGCCTTGTACCCAATACCGTAAAAATTTTTAAACGATTGATATTAGTCTTCATATTGATCACCTATACGTATCATCATTCTTTTTTTTATAGACTTCGTTTGCCCAAACAATAATTTTAAGTTCTTTTACCCCTAAGTTTTCAACCTCATGCCAATAACCAGGTATGCTTTCAATTACCTTATAATCATTCTCATTTAATATAAAATTTGTTTTTTTGCTTGTATTTAAATCCTTAAAGGTGAACTTTGCTTTACCGGAAACTACTAAAAACTTTTCAACTTTAGTATTATGAAAGTGGCCACCTCTTGTAAAACCTTTATTTGCTGTAAAAATTGATAATTGAGACCCATTCTTTTCTTTAAATATTTCAAAAAAATTACCTCTTTCATCTTTATTTTTTAAAAGACTATATGTCATTTTATTTGTCGGAAGATATGAAAGAAAAGTTGAATACAATTTTTTATTTATACCTTTAACTAAATTAACTGGTAAACAATTTAATCTAGATTTATTAAACTGATATAATTTGTCATATAAAGCATTTAGTTTTATTTTATACGAATATTTATCAAAAAATACTAGATCAATAGATTTTTTTTTCTTTTTAATTAAGCCACAAATTACTTTGATTACATCATCAATATAAATCAAATCTATTTCTTTATTTGAATCAGAAATGATACATTCTTTATCATTTGCTATATTGTGGCAAAATGTTGAAACTACAGAATTGTAGTTTGGTTTACTCCATTTTCCAAACACTCCAGGTAACCTTAAAATTGATACGGGATTTCCATTACTTATTGATAATTTTTTAAGTTCATTTTCGGCTAATTTTTTTGTTCTACCATAGTCATTATTTAACTTTACGTGTACTGTAGAAGAAAATATTATAGGTGTATTTAATTTATTTTTAATCAAAAAATTACAAATTATTTTAGTTAATTGAAAGTTATTTTTATAAAACTCATCATTGGATAAAGGTCTGTTTTCACCAGCTAAATGCAAAATTATTGAACTTTCACTAACATAATTTTCTAAATCATCTAAATTTGATGACCTTAAAAATTTTAAAACTTTAAAATTTTCAATTATGAATTTATTTTTACATAAATTTTTTGCAATAAATCCATTGGCACCAGTAATTAGAATTCTATTCGAGTTCATTTTTAAATGTTGATAAAATATTAACTTTTTTGAAAAGCTTGACTAGTTCATGCGGTGTCAAAATTTTTGTATTAACAGACGAATAATCTGTAATCATTTTTTTTTCTTTTTTTCCTTCATCAAAATACAAGCTATAATTTAAGTCTCTACTATCTAAAGGTATTTTAAAAAAATCCCCCAAATCTTTACATTTATTTGCTTCTTCACTGCTCATCAAAACTTCATGCATTTTTTCAGCATGCCTAATGCCAATTATTTGTTTTTTAATCTTTGTTTTCCCTAACAAAATAGTTAGAGATTTCAATACGTCTTTTATAAGAGCTGATGGTGACTTTTTTATAAAAATATCTCCATTATTCCCTTTCATAAAAGCAAAAAAAACTAGATTAATAGCATCATCCATTGTCATCATGAACCTCGTCATATTTTCATTAGTAATGGTGATAGGTTTGTTATTAGAAATTTGGTCTAAAAATAGAGGAATAACAGATCCCCTAGATCCAATAACATTACCATATCTAGTTATGATTAATTTTGTTTTTGGATTAATTCTTGCTTTAGCAATTACTACTTTTTCCATCATACCTTTAGACATTCCCATAGAATTAATTGGTAAGACAGCTTTATCAGTACTTAATATAACGCACTTTGAAATTTTCCTGTCTATAGCAGAATTTAAGACATTTTCTGTCCCTATGACATTTGTTTTAATTGCCTCTAAAGGAAAAAACTCACATGAAGGTACTTGTTTTAATGCAGCTGCATGAAAAACTAAATTAACATTTTCCATTGCTTCATCAATAGATTTAGGGTCTCTAACATCACCAATAAAAAATTTTATTTTTTTATCATTATATAATTTCCTCATTTGATCCTGTTTTTTTTCATCTCTACTAAATACCCTAATTTCTTTAATTCCAGAATTTTTAATACTTTTCAGAAACGCATTACCAAATGAGCCAG
>MDTG01130065.1_pt1 | contig 16438 bp, 15 predicted proteins | sample 811421 | NCBI WGS metagenome assembly MDTG01 (sample SAMN05326645, study PRJNA326480) | marine metagenome | isolation source: seawater | place: Pacific Ocean: South East | collected 2011
AACGACGATCGCCAACGCGTCCGACCAGAACCACCGGAACGTTTTCGCGGATAGGTTTACTTGCCGTCACCTGCGCGCCCCCGCGCACATCCAGCAGTTCACCTGGTGCGACCAGATCGCCCTCACCGCGCTGCAAAGCACCCAGTAACTGATCCTTGGCCTTGGGGATAATTTTCAGCTTCAGCTGCCTGCCGTTACGCGACTCACGATTGAGAAACTGCTCATAAGCCCGAAGGCGATGATACTCAACACCGATGCTCTCACCCTTGACCTCGCCAGAGCTGTTGCGGCTCTGGTTGATCAAAACGCGCAATTCACCGCTGGCGCGAATGTTTTCAAGATCGCGTGTCGCCACGGGCTTGCCAATTTCCAGAGGTCCAGCCACGCGCGCAGCCGCCACTAAAGGCAGCAACAGCAGGCTCAAGACCAACAAAAATCGCGCCATCAAGGCTCCAGGACAGGGTTTGCTTGCATCATAAATGCGGGGATAAACCGCTTGCGCCCGCTTCAAGGGGCGCGGAGATTCTCACAGCCGGGCAAAGGACGCCAGACCAACCCGACAAACAACATCACCAAAACAATGTAACCAACTGTATTTATTGGATTTTTTTATTTTACAAAAGCTCTGCTATGCTGCGCATCCTGACCTACAGGTAGCACCATGCAACTCATCGACATCGGCGTCAATCTGACCCACCCAAGCCTAGCCGACCAACTGGACAGCATAATCAGCCGCGCGTATGACAGTAATGTCATGCAAATGGTTCTGACCGGTACCGATCTCGCTGGAAGCGAACTGAGTCTAGAACTTTGTCGCGCACTCGACGCCAATGGCCAGCAACTTTTTTCCACGGCGGGAATTCATCCACACTCTGCCAGTGAATGGAACAGCGATTGCCGCCAGCAATTGCGCAATTTGCTCAGTGAACCCGAGGTGCGAGCCGTCGGCGAATGTGGCCTTGATTTCAATCGCGATTTCTCGCCTCGCCCGCAACAAGAGAAAGTGCTTGAAGAGCATCTGGAACTGGCCGTCGAATTGAACATGCCGGTGTTCCTGCACGAACGCGATGCCGATCAGCGACTGCTCGAAATAGTCGCTAATTACCGCGATCACCTGCCAGCGGCCGTGGTGCATTGCTTTACCGGCGAAAAGCGGGCGCTGTTCAATTATCTCGACCTCGATTTGCACATTGGTATCACTGGCTGGATCTGCGATGAGCGCCGCGGTACGCACCTGCATGCACTGGTGTCCAACATCCCCAAAGGACGCCTGATGCTGGAAACGGACTCGCCGTTCTTGCTGCCGCGCACCCTGCGCCCGAAACCCAAGAACGGTCGCAACCAACCGGCATTCCTCACTGAAGTGCTGCGTGAAGTCGCGCTGCACCGCAATGAGAGCCCCGAAGCACTGGCCGCGCACACCACTGCAACCGCAAGGCAATTCTTCTCGCTGCCGGCTATCCCAGCCGCGCAAAATATCGAGCACTGAACGGGCCGGCTGCGACGGTCTATCTCGTCGATAGCCAGGTTCAATTCGCCTTGGCGCTGCTCTCACGCATAAGCTTTATCCAGCCACAGGAGAATGCTCATGCCCAGCACCGCCCAAGCCGTTATTGAAACCCCAACCAGCTCGACCCAACAGCATGCGCAGCGTCTCTGCGCTGGCGCCTTGCTGCTCACGGCCAGCCTGATCCTGATTGATGGTTTGCTCAGCCTTCAGCTAACCAACGTCGCCTTGGCCCTGTTAGGTGGCGCCGCCGCGCTGGCTGTCATACCGTGTAGCAACTTGAAACCGACTGGCCCCCAGCCCGCAAGCTGCTGATTTAGGGCGCTTTCACTCACGTTGTCACTTTCAAGCTATTTCGTTTCGTCTGATACGAATGGCAATCTGATCGTTAAATGCAATAGCATTCTTGTTTTTAGCGGCATCTGAACCTTAGTTAGTGGCTGATCGCCGCTTGTTCGCCGCAGTCAACGAGGACGACGTATGTCGCTACAGCGACATTTCTGGGCCATGATGGCCATTGTAATGCTGCCTGCGCTTGCACTCGCGGGCAGTGATGCCTATCCAGTCGACAGGCCCGCGCTGGTTCTGCACCTGAGCGATAACCAGACGGTCCAGCTCACCTTGCAGGATCTGGCTAAATTACCCAAGCGCAGTCTGACGGTTCAGGACAGCCCCGCCTCAGCGCCCGTTGAGTGGACTGGGGTCGATGCCGACGCCTTGTTCAATAGCCTTAATCTGCAGTCACCGCCCTACAAGCTCCTCCGCTTGCAGGCTCTCAACTTTTACTCGGTGCTGATCCCGCGCTCGGACATTGAACAGTTCCACCCCATCATTGCCTACGCCCGCAATGGCCAGCCAGTGCCTGCCCACAAGTCCGGCCCGCTGTTCTGGATCTATCCCTTCGATGATTATCCCGAGCTGCGCACGCAAATCCATTTCAGCCGTGCAGTCTGGCAATTGAGTGATATTTATTTTGAGTAGTTTCTGATGCCTGCATTGATGCTGAGCAGATCCCAAAAGAACCTTGCCCTGAGTGTGCTGGTTCTCATCGTGGTAACCATGCTCGGGCTGCTGACCGCCGCCTTGTTACTCGCCGGACAACAAGCCAACCAACTTGCCGCGCCCAACCTGCACGGTGAGCTTTGGCGCGCGTATCAGACCACCCGCGAGATGGAGCGCACCCTCGAAGCAGCCCGGCAATACCAACAAGGGGAAATCAGCGGCGATGATTTAGTGGTCCGCGTACAGGTTCTGCGCAGCAGTACCCGCAGGCTCCAGAACAGCAAAATGTTCAGCGCCCTGCCCTTGCCGCGCCCGCGCGCCGATGAGGCGCTGGCAAGAATTATCAGCCTCAGCTCCACCTGGAATAAACAGGCACACTTCGCGGATGAACAAGCCGCGCAACGCCTGGCAATCCAGATAAACCGTGATATGGCGCCACTGATCAAACCCATGCACGAGGTGATGATTGCCAGCAATATCTCCCTGGCCAACAAACTCGATCATGACCGCCAACTGCTGTACAAAAGCTTTCGCTACATTGGCTGGGCGTTGATCGGTTTGCTCATCGGCTCGACCTTGCTGGTTGCAAGGCTGATTTACAACTATCGCCAAGCCCGACAGCTGTCGAACCGGCTGAGCGAGCTTAATCATACGTTGGAAGACCGGGTCGCTATGCGCACCCTTGAGCTCAGCGAAGAACAACGCGTTCTGAACCAGATTTTGCAAGCCAGCCCGAGTGATGTGGCGTTCTTCAGCGCCGACGGCGACGAGGTTTACTTTATTAGCGAAGGCTTGCAATCGAGCTTGCTGAGCCCTTCATCTACGTTTGAGTACGCCCAGTTTTTTGCCGACCCCGCCGATGCTGAACGCTTTCACGCCAACTTGATCAACGACAATCAGGTCGATGATCTCGAGGCGCTGCTCCGCGGCCCAAGCGCACCGTACTACGCGGTGATTTCAGGGCGCGTACTTGAACACAAGGGCCGCCCTGCCCACCTGATCTGGTGTTATGACATCAGCATGCGCAAACAAATGGAAGAGTCACTGTTGGCGCTGGCCAACACCGATGCCCTGACAGGCCTCGACAACCGTCACTCGTTCTGGCGCAAGGGCGAAGCGTTGCTGCATTACACGAGGCGAATAGAACAGCATTGTGTAGCGCTGATGCTCGACATTGACCATTTCAAGCAGATCAATGACAAATACGGGCATCAGGCTGGCGATCTCGCCCTGCTAAAGGTGGCGAGCGAGTTGCAATTAGGCGTCCGTGAAAACGACATCCTCGGCCGTATTGGCGGCGAGGAGTTCGTGGTCTTGCTGCCGCATATCAGCACCGAGCAGGCCATGCCAATTGCCGAACGCCTGCGCAGCAATATTGAAGCCTTGCACCTGCCGCTCGGCAACGGCCAGTACCACTCACTGACCCTGAGCATTGGTCTGGCGAGCATGCTCACCCATGAGTCACTGGATCAGTTGCTCAACCGCGCAGACATTGCGCTTTATGAAGCCAAAGCCGCCGGGCGCAACCGCATTAGCATTTGCCCAGCGCCGGCACTCAAGCAAACACAGCCACTGTCTGTCGACTGATAGCCATCAATTCGCCGCTGGGCGTCCACATCGCCGCAGCGACATGGCCATAACCATCGCGGGCATATTCAATCTGCGCGCGGTACAAGCACCAGTCCAGCGTTGTTAACTCGGCAACCGGCTGCATGAATTCGATGGTCCAGGTCAGCGAGCTGCCGGGCGCAGGCGTGCTCAGGCGCGGCAGCAAGGCCGGCGGCCAGGCATCCACCAGCGCCAGAATGTGCGCCTCGTCAATGGTGCAAACCTGATCCTCTCCGCGCAGACGCACCCAGCCGCCCATTTCACGGTCCTCATTGCGCGTGTAAGGCATACCGCCAATCCCCCAGCGCATGGCCAGAAAACGGATAAATTCGGGGGTAACGCCCTCGATATAGGGCAACTCGGTACAGGCCTCTGGCGCTGCGATTTGCGGAGCCGGCAACGCGCCAACGCTGATAATGGATTCGCGCGCGGCGCCAAAGCTGCCCTGAATCAGCGTCATCACTTGACCATTCTGCACAGCACGGCCCATGACCTGAGAAACCGCTTTGCCTTCGCGCAGCACTTCAACTTCAAAACTCACCGGCACATCGGGCGCAACCGGACCGACAAAGGTAATCGCCAGCGAGCGAACCTGACGCCCTTGCGCCACTTTATTGCGCATGGCCTGATAAACGAGGGCAGCGACCAGGCCACCAAAGCTGGCACGTCCCTGCGCCCAGAGCGAAGGAATAACAACCTCGTGAGTACCGCCGCGAACGGCTGTCAGCAATTGCGTGAAAGTCATAAAAGCCTCGTCCTGATCCATTGCGCGAGTCTATGAGACTTCAGCGCATTTGCGAAGGTATCTCGAAAAGGCTCAAATTCGTGGTATGCAGGACAGGCCACGTCGCTTAAGGCGTGCAGATTACCGACCACACCAAAGCTGACCGGATGCGCCGAACAAAAGGCTTAAAAGCCCTCTGTTTGTGCGCCAGTGATTCAGGCCATTTGCGCCTGTAACCGCACCACGACATCCGTGCATGCCTGCTCGCACCCTGGCAGGCTGGCAGACCAGACGCCGGCGCAAGCCTGCAGATCCGGCTCGGTTTCAGCGCGGTGCAACCACTGCAAGTGATCGTGCCAAGTGCCTAAGGAAGATTGCGCCCGCTTCAATGTTGCCTGCTGGCGGGCTGATAAACCGCAGAGTTGTGGATACGCCTCGGCGCCGTAACGAACACGTTTGACCAGCAAGCGCAGCTCATGCCAGTCCAGTGCCTCGCTGTGCAGCAGCGTCCGCAGGCGCTGCTGGTCTTTGCGCAAACGCTTGTGAAGATGCGCGCGAAGCTGCTTGAGTTCGCCTAGCAGCTCGCTGGCCAACCAGTCTGCCGGCCAAGCCTCTAATGCCTGCAATAACTCAAGCGTCTGCTGACTGGAAGCAACACCTGCGTAGCCCTGCACCACACGCTCAGCGCGGGCACGAGCCGCCTGCTGGTCGCCCAAACGCCACAGCTCGGCCTCAAGCACCTCCAGATCGCGCAATGGGCCGGTAAGGGTGCCGAGCGCCGCCGCGCTTCTCTGCAGTGCCATGCAACTGGCGCGATCCCCCACCGGTTTGAGCAGGCTGCGCAGCTTACGCAGATTGATTCGCAGATCGTGCAAAGCCTCTGCATCGGTCCTTGCCCCGACACGCTCAACACAGGCGATAATTGCCACATGCAAACGAATCACCTGCTCCCGTAAATCCTTGGTCAACGCGCTCAAGTTTCACTCCCTCACAACATTATGCTGGCATCAGACTAGCTCATTGCCAGCAAGGGTTCATTGCTGGCGATCAAGCCGGCTCAAGCGCAGTGGCAACGCGCGGCGTAATTGACGTAACTGACTGCGCAACAGCTTGGGATCAACCGACTCACCCGCGTAATACTGCGCCTCGAATGAGCGATAGAACTGAATGATTTCTGGCGCCTGACGCGGCATGGCAATTGCTGCACGCCGGGCAAAATGCCCCGGGACTTCACCAGCTTTGCGATAAATCCCGTGGCGCCTCAGCAAGCGCTCGAACTGGCTGAACAAACGCTGCTCAGGCGCGCCGTTGCGTATCCATGGTTTGAATAACCACAGAGCGATGAACGCTAAAAACAGTGCGCCACCGCCGACCAGACTGATGATCAGCTCACGCGCCTCTACGCGCCCGAACCAGCGCTGTAACAGCTCAAGTTGCTGTGCGCCCTGATACCCAAGCACCCAACGCTGCCAGCTGTAATTGAGATTATCCCAGGCCAGACGGATTTGGTTGAGCCAGGCCAGCTTGCGAAAACGTAACGGCGAGAACGGCGAACCTTCCATGAAGCTTTCCTCCCCGGCCAGCGCTTGCTCAAGGCCGGACTCTATCCGTTCGGGCGCCACCTGAAACGTCGGATCGACACTCACCCAACCTCGATCTGGCTGCCAGTATTCAACCCAGGCGTGAGCGTCGAACTGGCGAACCTGCACGTAATTGCCATTGGGGTTGTACTCGCCGCCCTGATACCCCGCCACCACGCGGGACGGGATGCCGGCGGCGCGCAGGACAAAGGTCATGGCGCCGGCATAATGCGCGCAGAACCCCCGGCGCGCGTCGAATAGAAAGTCATCGACACTGTCACGGCTCATCTGCGGCGGCCGCAAGGTATAAACAAACGGTTGCTGATTGAAGTGCTTAAGCAGCGCATTGACCAACTGCACATCCTGCGGATATTGCTGGCGCAACTCCCGCGCCCACTGGCGGCTGCGCGGATCGACGTTGGCGGGCAATTGCAGGGCGCGACGCAAGCCGGTGCTTGAACCGTGCGGTTCGCGCAGGGCTTGCGGCCACGAGGTCACTTGATAGAGCAAACTGCGTTCGACCGGCTTGCTGCGCTGCAAGCGGAAATCACTCAATTGCCGGGTCTGCGGCAATGACGTCTCGCCCACATCCAACGCAAATAGCCAAGGCTGAGAGCTGGGCTGCATGACAATGCTGTAGCTCACCGGATCACCGGCCTTTTGCCAGTCTGGCGAGGGCGAATAATTCAGTGTTGAGGATTGCGACCAGCGCCTGCCATCGAAACGGTCCAAGGTCAGCGCCCGCCAATACAACTCGGTTCGCGGCGGCACCTCGCCGTCAAAACTGGCCCTGAACGCCAACGCACCGGAGCGGCTCAAATCGGCAATATCGCCTGGCGTCATACTGTCGGACAGCCCGGTTACCGCATTCCCACCGGGCATGGGCAACGACCAGAGTGGACCGATGCGCGGAAAGAACACGAACAGCAACAGCATGATCGGCAGCGCCTGCAACATCAATCCCGCGGCTAACTTTGCCGTGTCCCACGGACGGCTGGCGAGGCTGCTTTGCTGCAAACCGATAAGCCCGGCGAGAAGCGCGGTGACCGGCAGCACGCTGTACAGCGCCGCGGTGATGCTGTCATCAAACAGGTAAGCGGTAACCACCACAAAGAAGCCCAGAAATATCAGCACCAGAGCATCACGGCGCGTGCGCATCTCGAGTAATTTGAGAATAAACGCACCCACCAACAGCACCACGCCGGCATCCAGGCCAATCAAGCTGCCCCGGCTGAGAAACACCCCGCAGCCAGTGGCGATCATCAGTCCTAACTTGAGCAGCGTGCTCGGGTAATTGGCGCGCATGCGAAATATCTGCACGCGCCAAGCCGCACAAGCCAACCACAAGCCGATCACCCACAGCGGCAAGTGGCTCAGGTGCGGCAGAATCACCAGCACCTGCGCCACCAGCAGCCACGTCAGGCTGATGCGCGGAATAACCTGAATCTGGCTCATTGGCCGAGCCCTGTCAGGGCCAGGGCGCGCAAACAGGCCTGACAATGAACGTCACCGGTGTCTGCCGCGATTTGCTTATCATCAAGGCGAAGCGAAAACGGTTGCTGGCGCTCGGTATATTGCAGCACCCAATAACAAAGCACCGAAAGCCGATACTCTTGATCGCCCGACAGCGCGGCGATGTCCAGGCACGTTTGACTGCCGCCGAGGCTGGCGAAATCCTTTACCAGTAAACCCATGCCCCGCGAATAGGCCTTCCAGTGCAGGCGCTTGCGTGAATCGCCAGCCTGATAACTGCGCAATCCCTGAAAATCATCGGCGCCATCGGCCGACACGCGCAGCCCCTGCTCGTCTTCATCGCCAACGTTAGCCATCACGGGCGGTAAATCAGCGGCGATCGGTTGCGGGTAAACCAGCGCTTGTTGATCGAGATCGACCCAGCTCCAGGCTTTCAACAAGCCCAACGGAAAGCCACTTTCGACGCGCATTCTTGGCGCTTTCAACCAACCCCGCCGCGTGGTCAGCAGCGACAGCTCTGCCGGCGTACTCGCCTGTGACGGCACATCCACAATCAACGGCGGCTCATCTGCGAACCCCAGACTAATCGCCTGATGCGCGTGGTTAAGACTTTCCAGCGTCACCTGATAACGCACATGCTCACCGACAAACACGGTGTTAGCCCCCGCGGCGCGCAGCACCAAGCCTGAGAGGTTACGGTAGGTGTGCAGGATTGCCACGATGAACACTGAGCCGAGCAGAAAGGTCAGCGCGTAGGCCAAGCTATTTTGATAGTTGATGGCCGCCAGTAACATCAACGTCAGCGCCAGCAAGAACATCACGCCGACTTTGCTCGGCACAATGAATATCCGCCGCTGAGTGAGCCGCACCCGGCTGGAAGCCGGCAAGCGCCGGGTCAGCCAGCGATTCCAGCGCGCCTGCACAGCGGCGATCAAAGAGGTGTGACCTCGCGCAGCAAGCCTTGCACCAGCGTGCTGCCGCCATGGCCGGAAGGGTCTGCGCGCTCACGCAGCCGATGGCCCACTACCGAAGGCAGCACCGCTTGCACGTCTTCCGGGATCACATAATCGCGCCCGGCCAGGTACGCCCATGCACGGGAGGCTGCGAGCAATGCCAGGCTGGCCCGTGGCGACAGTCCCCAGGCAAATTGCGGCTGCGTGCGCGTGGCCTCAACCAGGCGCAGTACGTATTCCACCAGCGCATCGCTGACCCGCACCTTGGGCACCTCGGCTTGAATCGCGGCGAGTTCGCTGTGATCCAGAACGGCCGATATCTGCGGCAGCAACGCACGTCGTGAGTCACCCAGCAACAACGCCTTTTCAGCGCCGCGCGCCGGGTATCCGAGCGACAGACGCATCAGGAAGCGATCAAGTTGTGATTCGGGCAAGGCAAAAGTGCCGCCCTGACTGACCGGGTTCTGCGTCGCAATAACAAAGAAAGGATCGGGCAATGGCCGCGTGGCGCCCTCAATGGTGACCTGCCCCTCTTCCATGGCCTCAAGTAATGCGCTCTGGCTTTTTGGCGTCGCCCGGTTGATTTCGTCAGCCAACACCAACTCGGCAAAGATCGGCCCCGGATGGAAGGTGAACTGACCGGAGTCCTTGTCGAAAACCGAGGTGCCGAGGATATCGCCCGGCAATAGATCGGAGGTGAACTGCACGCGCTGAAAGCTCAGGCCAAGCACCTTGGCCAAGGCATGACTGAGGGTGGTTTTGCCCATGCCGGGCAAGTCTTCGATAAGCAGGTGGCCCCGCGCCAACAAGCAAGCCAGCGCCAGCCTTACCTGAGGTTCTTTACCCAGCAAGACCTGATTGACGGCCTCAAGGCAAGCTTCCAGTTTTCTGCGCATCGAACACTCCTTATGCAAGTGTCTCGATGCTACTGGCAGCCGCGTCCGGGGCAAAGGCCCGCGTAATGATTAATCACAAAACAGTGAACTTTAGCCGGGTCTGACCATTTCGAATGTTTCAAGGGTGCGGGTATAGGCAGCGCCGCCCAAACGGCCAACCAGGTCCATCTTGTGCGGGTCTACGCGGCCCTTGTCATTGAGTACGGCATCGCTGACATGCGCCATCAGTACCTGCGCGAAAATCATGTGGCAGTTCGGCTTGTCGCGCGGATACGGCTGGATTTCTGCAACCTTGCACTCGAATGCAATCACCGAGTCCGTCACCCGTGGCGGTGCGATCAGGCGGCTGGCAGTGCTGCCAATCTGGCACCGCTCGAACTCGCTGACGCCGTGCTCAAACCCGGCAGAGCTGGCATTCATTTGCTCGGCTTGAGCAAAGCTGACCAATTGAATGACCAACTCACCCGTGGCCTGCACATTGCGCAAGGTGTCTTTGAGGCTGCCGTCACCGTGATGGTTGACGTTCACCATCAGCGTGGGTGGCTCATCACTGATCACCTGAAAGAAACTGAATGGAGCCAGATTGCTGACGCCTTCCCGGGAGATGCTCGACACCCAGGCAATGGGCCTTGGGGTAACGGTCGAGGCCAGCCAGCGATAAGCATCGAGGGGCGCCAACTGGGTAAAATCCAACTCCATCCAGTTTTCCTCCAACGGATTAAACAATTGCCGGGGCTTAACGACCCGCGCGGGACTCATCAATGTAGAACTGGGCTTTTTTGGCCTTGCTGGTGCAACCTTCATAGGCTTCAAATTGCTGCTGGGTTTTCGCGGCGGTCAGCAGTGACAGTGCTTTGGAATAGCTGACGGTGCCAGCAAAACCTTCAGCCTTGGCCAAATCCAGATCATGCCATGCGGCATCCAGTTGGCTCCCGCACGAATTGCGATAATCAGTTTTACCTGCACAGCCAACCAGTGCGGCAGCCATCAGCGCTATGCAAAAAATCGATTTCATGTGTGCAACTCCGTTTAGCAATTGGGATGATTCATTGACCAGCAGTGTTTACCTGAGGTTCATTTAGCAGCGCGATGTTGCAGAAACTCGACAATTGCGGCTTGCTCGCCAACGAACTCGATACGCCCCGCTTTGTTCTCTCGCTGAAACACATACATCGGGTCGTAATATTCAACCAGCAAAGTTTCTATCCATTGCCGGTGAAGGCTTACATCGCCCTGCGTTTCCTGCTCCAGCAGCGCCTGCTGCATAATGGCGGCCAGACGTTGATAACGCTCACCGCCCAAACGCTTTTGAATGTTAGTCAAGCTTTGCATTAAACGCTCAGCAAAGGCTTTGAAGCCTTCTTCAGCGCCCTGCAGGTTAATGAACTCTGCACTCAAGTCGATGACATAATCTTGAAGAATGCGCGTTGTTCGACCTTCCACGCTGTCTTCGAGCCATACCAGCGGAAAGTGCTGCATGCCTTCGTACAGTGGCAGCGGTAACGAGCACTTGCCGATGATGCGTCCTTCATCTTCAAGAACAAACTGCTCCATGCCGGCGTTGCGCTTTTTCAAAATGTCGATGGCCAAGGCATTCTCAAAATCAATCTGCACCGGCTGCCCGGTGGCGCGTTTGCCAAAACTTGAGCCCCGGTGATTAGCATGGCCTTCAAGGTCAAGGCTGTTGCCGAGCTGAGCGATCACTTCGGTCTTGCCGGTGCCGGTCATGCCGCCGACCAACACGAAATTACACTGCGCCACGGCCTGATCAGTCGTGTCGATGAGGAAATTGCGCATGGCCTTGTAGCCGCCCACAACGCGCGGATACTCGATACCGACATCGCTTTTCAGCCATTCCTGAACCAGTTGCGAGCGCAGGCCACCGCGAAAACAATAGAGGTAACCGTTAGGATTGGCAGTGGCAAACTCTGCCCAACGCTGCACCCGCTCCTCGCGCGTTTTACCTTGCACCAATTGATGGCCCAGCTTGATAGCGGCGTCCTGGCCGTGCTGTTTGTAGCAGGTGCCGACCTTCTGCCGCTCGATGTCGGTCATCAACGGCAAATTCACCACGTTGGGAAACGCGCCCTTGTTGAATTCCACGGGCGCGCGGGCGTCCATCATCGGGCTGTCGTTGAGGAAGATCTGCCGGTAATCACTGCAATTGTCGCGCATCAGATAACCTCGACAGCGTATGTCTGTCGCTCGCGCAACTGGCCAATCGGCTGCAATTGCAGGTTCAGCCCTTGCGCACAGGCGAGAAACTCAGCCTCGCCTTCTGGCGTTACCGCAACCAGCAAACCGCCGCTGGTTTGCGGGTCGCACAGCAGCAGTTTGTGCAACTCAGGCAACGGCGCAATTTTTTCGCCGTAGCTGTCGAAGTTACGCAAGGTGCCACCCGGAATGCAGCCCTGATCGAGGTAATACTCAACGCTTTCAATATGCGGTACACGGGCGTACTCGACCTCGGCCGTAAGGCCGCTGCCCTCGGCTATTTCCAGCAGATGACCAAGCAGGCCGAAGCCGGTGACGTCGGTCATGGCGGTGACGCCAGCCAATTTGCCGAAGTGACTCCCAGCCTTGTTCAGGGTGCACATCCAGTCGCGCGCCAGGCCGATGTCGGCCTCGCGCAGCTTGGCCTTTTTCTCGGCCGTAGTCAGAATGCCGATGCCCAACGGTTTGGTCAGGTACAGCTTGCAGCCCAATGTCGCGGTGTCGTTGCGCTTCATGTAGCGCTTCTCGACCAAGCCAGTTACCGCCAGGCCGAAGATTGGCTCGGGGGCATCGATCGAATGGCCGCCCGCCAGGGTAATCCCGGCTTCGTCGCAAACCGCACGGCCGCCACGGATGACCTCACGGGCAACCTCCGGAGCCAGCACATTGACTGGCCAGCCGAGAATGGCAATCGCCATTAACGGATCACCGCCCATGGCGTAGATATCGCTGATCGCGTTGGTGGCAGCAATACGTCCGAAGTCATAAGGATCATCGACAATCGGCATGAAAAAGTCGGTAGTCGAGACCACGCCACGCTCACCATCAATGCCGTAGACCGCCGCGTCATCGCGCGAGGCATTGCCCACCCACAAATTGGGGTCGAGGTTCTGCGCCCCGCTCCCGGCGAGGATCACATCGAGGACCTTGGGAGAAATCTTGCAACCACAACCGGCGCCGTGGCTGTATTGGGTCAAACGAATGGGCTCGCTCATAAATCCTCTGTTCTCGTCGACGGGCGGCGGCATTCTAGCAAATACGCGCACAACGCTCGCGATTCAAGCGCCTGTCTGGGCCAAATCTTTATGTTAACGGGGACGGCGTTTGCGTGCAGAACAAAGATCGGGTGATGCGTGGCGAGGCTAATCTGATAATGACGCGTATGATGACGCGTGGGCTTGGTTTTCTGGCCCATTATCTGCAGCAATATCGCGCATGCGTGCCGGTTTACCTCTGGCGCGGCGGGTTGCTGAACGACTATATTTTTGCGCCCGCGTCTCTGCGCGTTTGTTATTTAGGGGACGAAATTGACCAAGAAAAGAGTTGCACTGGTACTCGGCTCCGGCGGGGCTCGTGGCTATGCGCACATTGGCGTGATCGAGGAGTTGCAAGCCCGCGGCTATGATATTTCCTGCGTAGCCGGCTGTTCGATGGGAGCTGTGGTTGGCGGCATTTTTGCGGCTGGCAAGCTCAAGGAATACAGCGAGTGGACCCAGAGCCTGGATTATCTGGATGTATTGCGCCTGATAGACGTGAGCTTCCGGCTGGGCGCCATCCGCGGTGAAAAGGTGTTCGGGCATATCCGCGAAATCGTCGGCGATATCAATATCGAAGACCTGGCCATTCCCTTCACGGCAGTGGCCACAGACCTGACCAACCAACAGGAAATCTGGTTTCAGGAAGGTTCGCTGCATCAGGCCATGCGCGCATCGGCGGCAATCCCCAGCCTGTTCACGCCGGTGATTCAGGGCAAGCGCATGCTGGTCGATGGCGGCCTGCTGAATCCACTGCCTATCGTGCCGGTGGTTTCCAGCCATTGCGACCTGATCATTGCGGTCAATCTCAACTCGACCAATCAGCAAAATTATCAGCTGCCAGTCATTGAGCGCCCCGACGCCTTCAAGGGCCGCTTTGATCAACTGATGCTGTCGCTGAGCACCAAACTGCCGCAGTTCCGGCGCAAAGGCGGCGCCGATGACGAACTGTTGCTGCTTGAGGATCAGAGCGAAGCCGATGCGGTTTACCGGTCACCCGGTAAAGTGCGTGCCGAGCCCGAGGAAGAAGGCGCGCCGGTTTCCGCCAGCGGCTCGCGAGTCGCGGACATTTCCGGACCTGCCTCGTTGCTCGAATTGATTAACCAGAGCTTCGAAGTCATGCAGACCTCGCTTGCGCAGTACAAGATTGCGGGTTATCCGCCCGATATCCTGATCAACGTGCCCAAGCGTGCATGCCGGTTCTTCGAGTTCTACAAGGCACCGGAACTGATCATGCTCGGACGGCAGATTGCCAGCGACACGCTGGACCGTTACGAGAGCGGCAACTACCACGGCTAATGGTAGTTTGGCAGGCTGAGGACTCAGCCTGCCGGTTGGTCTGCTGGGTGGCTTTAGATTTGCTTTTCAGTGGGTGTCGGAGTGGTCAGGGCTGAGTCGCCGGGCAGAATGACGCTTGGTGCTGGGGGGCCGCCCACCGGTGTGCCGGCCACCGGCTTCCCAGCAACCCAGTCTGTAAGCAGGTTGTAGGCGACTGCGAGCAGGGTTGGGCCGAGGAACAGGCCCATGAAGCCGAAGGCTAATATGCCGCCGAATACCCCAAGCAGCACGACAACCAATGGCAGGTTGCCGCCGCGGCTGATCAGGTACGGTTTGAGAATGTTGTCGACGCCGCTGATGATCAGCACGCCCCACGCGCCCAGAAAAATCGCCATGCCGACACTGCCCTGCCAGGCCAGCCATGCAACGGCTGGGCCCCAGATGAGTGGCGGAACCATGATCAGGCTGAAGCCAAATGTCAGCACACCGAGCAGCAACGCACCCGGAATACCGGCAATCAAGAAGCCGATATACGCCAGCACCGCTTGCGCCACGGCTGTGCCGATAACGCCATTGACGACGCGTTGCACGGTCCCGGCAATCAAGTCCCGGTAATGTTCGGCGCGCTCATCGATCAACCGCTCCAGCAGGCTTTCGGCAAATGCCGCGAGACGCGGGCCATCGCGATAGAAGAAGAACAACAGAATCAAGCTCAGCCCGAGTTCGAGCACGTTACTGCCAATGCGCGCACTGCGGCCCAAAAGCCAGTTGCCGATCTGACCCAGGTACGGTTGCAGCGTGGCAAACAACTGGGCGCCTTGTTCATCGACCGTATTCCAGGCGCGGATCATCCAGTCGCCAGCCAGTGGAATACTCGCCAGCCAGTCGGGCGCTGGCGGCAGGCCGGTAAGCTGCAAACTTTTGACCAGCGTCACGGCTTCACGCACGTGATCTGCCAAATTGAATCCGAGAAAACCCAGTGGAACGGCCACCAGCACAAACCAGCAAAATGTCAGGATGGCCGCTGCCAGCGCCTCGCGACCGCGCAACAGATGAGTCATGAAACGCATGACCGGCCAGCTCGCAAACGCCAGAACTGCGGCCCAGAACAAAGCCCCCCAAAACGGCGCAAGCACCCACAAGCTGGCGCCCAGCAATCCAAGCAAAAGGATTTGCACCAGCAATCGATCATTATTGAGCATGCACCGCTCCAGCAGATTAACAACGCACAAGCCCCATGCGAATGCACAGGGCTTTTAGGGGAAAGTACGCAATAGTAGTGCTAACCGCCAGTGAAGCGACAGTCGCCTACTACCAATTTGATGCAGATTGAGCCGGCGGGTTCAACGCAGTACGTTGAGCCGTAACCCTTGCACCTGATCATCATCCAGTTCAAGGCGCGCAGCACGAACCCGCGCATCGACCAACGCCTCTCGCCATGCCTCGGCCTGCGGGCCTGCCAAGGTCACACGCATGGTGCTGTCGAGATTCAGCGCGCGGGCAACCACAGTCACCCAATCCTCGGTCGGCTGTTCATGTGCAGACAATTCCAGCGTGCCGGTCACACGCAGTTGGCGCATGAGTGTTGCCGGCGTTGGCAGCACTTCGGCCAGCGTCGCATTGGCGGTGAACAATTCGGCGTGCAGATAGGCCCGGCGGTTGCCCCGGGTAATGCTGTACAGCGCAACCAGTTGGTTGTCGTGCGGCGCTGCCAGTTTCAGCAAGGCATACGCCTGCTGATCATCCGGACCGTATAAACCCGACTCGCCGAACACCGAGTTGGCCCACAGGCTGCTGGCGCCACAATCACGCCCCTGGCACCAATAGAGCAATTCGCTGCCTTGTTTCAGCACATCTTCGCGGGCCTTGTTGAACACCTCATCGGAACTGTGTGTGGAGGGCAATTGGTAGGTCAGCGCAATTCGGGTGCCGGTGGCCTCAATCGAATTTTCATAACGCAGCCTCCCGCTGATGCGGCGAATAGAACCTTGCGGATAAATCCGCTCCTGCTCGGCCTCTTCGTCAAAATTAACAATCTTGCTGCCCGCAAAGCGCGGCAAAATTTCAAGATCACGACTGCCCGCGACATCATTCGCCGCGCCATTTGCGCTCACGCAGGCGGCTGCCAACAACGCGCCGCAGAGCAGTTTCAAACCAGTTGAGCGCACC
>MDTG01141232.1_pt1 | contig 16438 bp, 12 predicted proteins | sample 811421 | NCBI WGS metagenome assembly MDTG01 (sample SAMN05326645, study PRJNA326480) | marine metagenome | isolation source: seawater | place: Pacific Ocean: South East | collected 2011
GACTTATATTAGAATAGTTTGATCTGACAGCATATACGGTTGTTCCAACATGTTTAGAAATTTCAAATGTATCAGAAACCAATAAACAAGGAGCAGAATCAATAATAACATAATCGTATTTTTTCTTAACATCATTGAGAAAAAGCTTGAACTTTTCTGAAGTGAGTAATTGAGTAGGGTTAGGCGGTATTTTTCCAGAAAGCAATATATGAAGATTGTCTTTTTTCACTAATAATTCTTTCCAATCAAGATTACTCATATAAATATAATCAGAAAGTCCTCTTTTAGATTTGTCAATATCTAAATACTTATGAATTTGAGGGTTTCGCAAATCTGCGCCAATTAATAACACATTATAAGACGTTGAAGACATAATGGACGCCAAATTTGTAGAAATCAAAGTTTTACCTTCACCTTTAATAGTTGAGGTGACTAGAATAACATTGTTTTTATCCTGATCATCTAGTTTCGTAAAATTCAAATTAGCCACAATCATTCTAATACTTTCGGAAAGTGGTGTTCTAGAATTTCCAAATGACATAGATTGAATTGAATCGTCTTTAACATGAGGAATCTCTCCAATAATTGGGATGAAATTTTTGGTTAAATCAGTTAAATCCTTTCTGGTGTGAATCTTATTATTAAAATAAAGTCTTAAAAAAATGATAGAAAAAGGAACTAAAATGCCAATTAAAAATGAGATTAAATATATAAGTATTCTATTAGGAGACACAGGAATAGAGGATGTCTTAGCCGTGTCAACAACCTTTAAAGAAGGCTTAACAACTGCAAAGTTTATTGCAGCCTCTTCTCTTTTTTGAAGTAACAAAACGAATAGGGCCTCTTTAACACTTAGCTGTCTTTCTATAGATCTTAATATTTTTTCATTTTCTGGCACATTACTATAAACATTTTGAAATTCATTTTCTTTTTTTGATAAATTAACAATATTAATTTCAAGATTTTTTTTGTAATTATCAATTGTTAATGAAATATTTTTTAACAAACTTTTTAATTGATTCTCGATGGAAATGATATTTGAATTGTTTGGTCCAGCAAAAACCAAAAATTTATCTCTTTCTCTGACAAGCTTATTAAAATCAGAAATAATAATATCTAATGATGGACTTTCCAAACCTATATTCATTGGTATTGACTTATAATCATCATTAACTAAAGACTCCTCAATAATGGATAACAAATCTAATTGAGATTTATTTGCAAAAAGCTCATTCGAATACTCAAATTTTTCCTGGATATTGGTTGAAGCATCAAACTTTAGATCACTTAAATTATTTAATCTTTTAAAGTTCTGCTTTCTTAATTCGATCTGTTCTAATTCCTTGCTTAAGATTTTCGCTCGTGTATCAACAAAATCAATCGTATTTTTGTATTCAAGCTGCCTATCTACAATCCCGTCCCTGTCAAATTCATACATCAAAGTATTAATATACTCCTCAGCTAATTTGATATTTGGATATGTTAAGGATAAATCAAGTTGATCACTGTCTTTGCCTGATGGTTTAACTATTACTCTATTACTCATGTCTTTGACAGTGGATTCAAGAGGATAAAATCTTATAATCTTTGTTATGTCCCCAACTTTATGATTGATTTTAAGATTAAATGGCAAATCATGCTCATCATTTTCAGTGGATAAATTGCTGAATAAGTAACTTTTAACCAATTCCCCTCTCAAGTATGAATCAATTGTAAGCATGCCATCAAATGAAATATTTATTTCATATTCTTTTGCAGAATCAACATCAAAATTATTATCAACTAACGTAAACTCATAATCATCAAACCATTCCTCAGCGTGGTTTAGAGAAGTTTTAATTCGTCCTTTGGTATAAAACTTAATATTTGATCTAAGTTTATTCACAACCTTGCTATGAAGTGAATATGAATTTAATATCCCCATTTCGTTTTCTAGATTAACCATAGATCTATTAAAAATTGTCATCGCAGTTGGTAATGCCATCTCTCGATCTTGGGATGAGTCTAGTATTTCTATCTTGGAAACAGACATGAAATTATATTCTGCATATCGCAGATAAATGAAGGCAATAATCAATGAAAAAATGATAGCTGTCAAAAAATATGGCCAAAAATTTATATACCTAAATAGTAAATCCTTAAATTCTTTATCATTACTTTCTTGAGAATCAATATATTCATTGTTAAAATCTGCCATTTAAATCTAATTTGTTATTAATATGATTGATGACAATAAAAAAGATAATAAACTAACCAGAGTTCCAGAATTTCCGATTATACCAGCATTTTTTATTCTTGAATTGTTCGGATTAATAATTATAACATCACCTGAAAATATTTGGAAACTCTCAGAATTGAAAAAATTAGATGATGTTAAATCTACTAAAAAAAGTTCTCGTTTATCGCCAATATTTCTTATGATTCTTATATTTTTTCTTTCACCATTTATGGTCAAACCTCCTGCCATTCCAATTGCTTGCAAAATATCCATGTTGTTTTGGAAATAATCATATTTTCCTGGGTTATTAACTTCACCAAGAATTGTGAAGAATGTATTTAAAACTTTTACGTCAACCGAGGGATTATTTAATAAACCCTTTTTTACAAGTCTATCGAAGATAATTTCTGAAACCTGTGATACAGTTAAACCTTCGACTTTTAATTTCCCTACGCCAGGAAAATCAATTAGTCCTTCAGAATTGACCTGATATCCGTTAAATAACATAGTTTCCTTAGTTTGGTTGACATTTTGCCTGTTCCTGTTAAATTCTAATGAAAGCTCGATTTCCTGAGAAAAAACATCAATTTTTAAGACATCATCGACTGAAATAAGATATTGCTTATAATTTACATCAACTAATGAGTTAACATTAGAGTTTTGCATTAGTAAAATATCTTTTTTTGTTGAACATGAAAAAACGAAAAAAAGTAAAATAAATAGACGATAGTGCATGCTAAATTGATTTGGCTGACGAAATTATAAAAAATAATTTATTTAATCAGTTATAGTCAATCAAAGCAGAAAAAAATATAAGATTACTTCCTTGGAAACAATTTTTGATAAAATAACATTAAAACTTGATTAGGGTTTTTCATAATTCTTTTTCTGTATTTATTTGATGTAAATATCAATATAACTCTTGAGTATAAAATTTTAACAAAATTTGAAAAAGAAACAATCAAGAAAAATAATTTGCCAAAAAATGCAAAATTTAATTTATATATATATATGGTTTTTCGCAAAGATTTTGGTAATTTATATGCATCATAAAAAACAGAAAGTAGAGAGTAAAAATGAATTATTTCTTCATTTTCATTTCTTAGAGTTTTATGTACGTTATCAGGTTCAATACTAATAACATCGAGAACTGTCTTGAAACATAGGTTGTTATACATATATTGGTGGTCGTTTATCTGAGAATTCATGATTGAATGTTTCCATAAAAAATAATCTGAAGGAACATGGAATTTTTTGTTAAAATTTTTTCTTTCAATTAACACTTTTTCGGGATTAATTTTATAAGAATGTTCATTTAATAAAAGTTCGCTATGAAGTTCAACTGCAGCTATATAATCATTATTTATTATCCTACTTAGGTGCCTAAAGCCAAAACCATCAATATCTTTCGTCAAATTTTCGTGCTGCTTTTCAAGTATTGAATATCCGTTTCGCAATAAAGTGTCAAAGCTTCTGAGAAGATCTTTCTTGCTTACCAGAATATCTATATCTCCAATCATTCTCTCTACTCTTGAATCATAAGGTTCTATTACCAAAAATGCAGATCCTTTCAATAATACATGTCTTATATTTTTTTTATTAAATATTTCTGAAATATGTGAAATCTGTTTAAAAATTAGATTATTCCTTCTCTTGTTAATCTTATATATTTCCTTTAAATATTTTATTAAATCATCAGGAAAATGTGAGCTGATATCATTTTTTTTAATTTCTGAGTATAATTTAGGTAATAATAAATGTGAACTACAAATTCTGATTAGTTCTGTAAAGAAAATATCCTCACTAATAATGTAGTCGTTAACATTTTTACTATTAACATTTGAATTTATTATGTGAAAAATAAAAATTAAAACTTTTTTTTTGATGATATTAATTTAAATATTGAAACTTTGGATTAATTAAATATTATTAAGTATTTCTTGATATTTTTTTGAAATTAAAGACCACTTATATTCTTTTTTTGAAATCTCAAATAAATCATTAGCTACTTGTTTGAGCTCTCTATCATTTACGCTAGTTAGTAAGTGTTTTAATTCTTCAGAGGTCTTAAAATATTTAGCCTTTCCTTTTGTTGTTATCTTGTTAAAAACTACATCAAAACAAAATACAGGTAATTTCATGTACATTGCTTCCACTAAGGAAGGGTTCGTTCCTCCTGCACTATGCCCATGGATATAAATTTTACAATTACTTCTTATTTGATCTAAGATATTATTATCATAAATTGGATTAAGCAAATAAATATTTTCAAAGGAGCCATATAGTGATCTAATTTTATTTCCGAAATAACTATTACTCCAATTACCTATTAAAACCAAATGTATTTTATCAATTTGAGTAAATGCTTCCAAAATCATCTCAATATTATTTTCCGGTTCAATGCGGCACACTTTAAACGCATATTGAGCATTTAAAAAAGGATATTTTTTTAAAGTTTTTTGAGAAAGTGTTTTGTTGCTACAGTGATCGCCGCCATAGGCAATTAAATGTGCCTTCTTACCGTACTTTTGACCTATATAATCCTGAATAAATTTATTGTCACCTATAACGGCATCGGAAACTTTTACAGCAAATCGTTCCGATAATTTTAAAAACCTCTTCGCAAATCCATTCCATTTTTGTCTTTTCCATTCCAAACCATCAATATTTACAATAATTTTCTTTTTTGAAAATAACTTTATCAATGGTAAAACAACACATCCTGAGACTCCTAAAATTAATAAAATGTCCGCATATTTTATAGCGTGAAAAATAGAACGAATATCATATAGTATGCTTTGAATACCATTGGCCTTTAGATTTATGTAATGAAGTTTGCAGTCATTGTATGTTATTAACTTGTTTGGATATGATTTGGTTGAGCAGTATACAGTTATATTAAAATTTTGATTTAAATCTTTTGTAATATAATCTACAAGAGTCTCAAAGCCTCCGTAGTTTGCAGGTATTCCAGCGATACCGATAATAGCTATCTTTTTCAATTTATTTTTTGAATTTTGCATCCTCTGAAATAAACTTAATAGGTGCTCCTGAAAAAAGACCAGATTTATTAGAAATATCTGAACTTAACTTTGATTTAGCACCAATAATTGAATCATTTCCAATAATACTCCCTTTTAAAATTAAATTTTGACATGTTATCCATACCCGATCTCCAATGATTATTGGTTTATCAGGATTAATTATATTATTTTTTTTATCCAATATTTTATGAAAATCTGTGTCCATAATTAAACAATCCCAAGAAATTAGCACATCATTACCAAACTTAATATGTTTGTTCGAGATAATTTTTGATTCGGCAGAAATAGAAAAATTAGCACCAAATTCTACACACCCTCCTTTATTCACTGAAATTTTTGAACCATGACCAATTTCAGCTCTACCTCTAAAAATAACCTTACCACTAACTTGCCAAATACTACGCGACCTGTTGTGATCGAAAATTCCTACTCCAGCATAACCAATTTTGATCATGCCCGTTTTGATTGGAGCGTCAATAATTATCACACCCTTTGTTTTTGTTAAAAGACAATTTTTTGAAATCAAAATTGGTAAATAAATAGCCTTCTTAAATGGCAAATATTTAAAATTAAAAAACAACGATTTAAAATTTACCATTTTTATGAATAAAATAATTTTTTTCATTTTTATAAAGTTAATAGATAGGACTTAAGTATATATTTTTTAATAAAACTCCTATAGTTAATGTCGAAACTTTTTTTTGAGTAATTAGATAAAAATCTAATATGGCCCTGCTCTCCAAATTCAAAAATTTTGTTTTTGTTGATTAGAAAATAATCAATCCTCTGACTTAGTTCATTAGCACAATTCCTTTTGACAATAAATCCTGTTTTATTATTTAAAATCATTTCTGGAATACCTCCAACATCTGTACCAATTACTGGCTTACTAAAAAACATCGCTTCTAAAACTGTAGTTGGAAATGGATCGTCAAATACTGATGGGACGATTACTACATCAATATTCTCATAAACTAATTGTATATTTTTGACAAATGGTATTATTGTAATATTGTTTTCTAATTTTAGCCTTTGAATTTTATTCTTTAATTCAATTAACATATATTCCTGCCCTTTGACTGTACTTCCCACTAAATAAAAATGTGAACTATCTAAGGATTTCTTATTTAATTTACTTATTGCATCAACAAGTAAATTTTGCCCTTTATGAGAGGGCTTTATTCGACCAATCAAAGCAAAATTGGTTTTACTTTTATTAATTTCAAATGGAAGGTGTTCAGTTTCTGTTTTGTTAAAATTTATGCCGTTATAAATAAGCTTGAGTTTCTCTTTATTTGAATTTGAGGCAAATTCCATATTTTTTTTAACAGCTTTAGAAACACAAACTAAAAAATCTGATTTTACAAGTGCTATTTTGTTAATGATTCTGTGAAATAAACTGTCATTTTTCAAAATTTCATGAATATGAATTATTTTTTTTGAGTTTTTGGAAAAGTAAAAAATAATAGGCAAAACTGCTAGTGTATTTAAATACACAACATCAAATTTTTCTTTTTTAATTTTTTTAATTTTTGTTAAAAATGAAACTAAAAAAATTAAAAAATTAAAAATTCCTGCTAAGCTTAAATATTTTTTTGCAATGATTGGAAGAGTTGAAATTATTTTTATCTCTACATCTGGCAGTTCTTTTTGAACTAAAGCTACTAATGGCCCCTGAGATCTTAAAATCAAAACTTTTTTGAAATCAGAATAATTTTTCATTACATAAATAAGAATCCTGTCTGCACCATAGAGTTCAGAAGAAGGATGAATAAAGCATATTTTTTTCATTTGCATATTTTTTTAACCTATTAATTAAACTTTAAACAGGGCACATAATAATTTGACTAAAAAATGCTTGTTAAATGTAAAAAAAAGTTTACTCGTCTGCAGATAACAGAGAAATTAAAGAAAGCCATATTGATAGACTTGTCTCTGCATCTTTGTTATAATCACCCTTATGTCTATTTATATAGAATGAAACTACATCAACTAAATAACATAAATAGTCCATATCTGGATCTTTAATGTAATCCCCATCTCCTCTTATCTTCAATTTATATTCAAAAAATATTTTATGTTCAGACCATTTTTTTTTATAAATACCAACTTGAGTAAAAAAGTGAAATCTATCTAAAAAGGGGGGGTAAGTTCTTTTTGCATATTCAAAATCAAAAACAAATAATTTATCGTTTTCAACTATCATATTCCAAGGTGTAAAATCTGAATGATATGATGAGAAACAAACTTGTTTCCCATCATATTTTTGAATTATGCAAGTCAATGCATTAGTTATAATTTCTTTCTGTCTTACTGGCAATAGATTTTTATTTTGATCTAATAACTTTATTGATTTGTAAAAATCTGTCTCCTCAAAAGAGATTGTTTGACTAGTTTGTGTGTGTAAATGAGTTAAAAAATCCCAATGATATTTTTTCCACAAGTGAAGAATTTGCGATGAGTTTGTTTTAACAGTATTTTGCACAAACAGATAAATATCTTCTTTTAATGGACCACAATATAGACATTTAGGTATTTGTTTGACCCCCGTCCTATTTAGCTCACATAGAATCTGCTGCTCATGTCTAAATATAGTTTTGATTTCTTCTTTATCTGTTACTTTACAATAACCTAATATTTGCCTGCCTGAACTGATCTGAATAGTAATTTTTTGGTGTACTGATGGCGTACCACTAAAAATTGAAAATTCAATATTTTGAATATTTAAAACAGATTTTAATAGATTTAATAATTTAACTTCTAAAGCATAATTATTATTGTTAATATTAAATAATTTTTGGATTATTTTGGAATTATAGAAATATGGTAAAAATTTCTTGAAAAGATTGCCTTTTGCACTACTTGGCTGGTATAAACTTAGTGCTGTTCTGATATTCTTTTTTGGCATAATCCAAAATTTATCATCTGAGTTTGAAAAACTTATGTATTCATTTTCAGTGCTTTGAATCAAAATAGAATTTAATATATCTTCTTTTAAACTCATTTTTTATCTAGCTCATTTAAAAGATTTTCAATAAAAACTCCCTTAGCTTCCCAGTTATATTCATACTTTATCCGTTTTCGACCAGCGGCACCCATTCTTTCTCTTAACAAAGGATTATCTATAAGTTTACTAATACCTTTAGCCATTTCTTCAGTCATTTGTTCTGGGGAAGTAACTGGAATTTTAATTGCAGACTTATCATCTGTAATTATCTCCATCCCAGACCAATCTAAACAAATGACTGGTAAACCTATTGCCATTGCTTCCATTAAAGCCCATGTCCCGCCTTCACGCAGACTAGGGAAAAGATAAATATCTGATTTGGATAACTCATCTAAAATATTATTTCGAGTTGTTTCCTCAACAAAGTGAACTTTATCTGAAAGTTTTAAAAAACATATTTCATTTTTTATCCTATTCATTTCTGGTCCCGAACCAATTATTTTTAAGTTAAAATCGTAATTAGATGGAAGTTGACCAAGAGACTTTACAGCCATAATTACGTTCTTAAATGGAACTAATCTTCCGGTAATTATTAATTGTATGACTTTATTCTTTATTTTATTTTCTTTCTTATAAGTAAATATAGAATCTTCCATTGAGGTTTCGAGAAATACTTTAGTTTTAGATCTAAAAACTAAAGGAATGATATTTAGTGTATTATTAGTTCTTACTATAATCGAAACTGCATTGTAACTCAGAAAAACTACAAATGGATTTATATAAATCAAATATTTAAAGACATATCGTAAAGTTTGTATAAAACGGTCTTTTAGAGGAAGTTTAGATAAAAACGGTATTGGTATACCCTCACCACCACCAATGGGGCCCCAGATAAATGGAATTCTGAATAAAGGTAAAAAAGTAGGCAACCAAATACTTCCAAACGTTAAATGCATCGAATAATCAAAATTATGTTGTTGTTTAAGTTTTTTAATTAATGAAATTATTCCCAATTGCCAACAGAAATAATAAAAATATAAACCTATTGCTTTATCCTTTAATCCTAGTATAAGGCGATGTGTATCATAATAGTGAAAAGTTATATTATGAGAAACATCCTTGGGTAAGTGCAATTCAATTGAAACTTGATTATTGGCTCTAGTTATAATATGTAATTTATTATGCTTTGCCATTTGGAGTATCCAATTCCAACCAACTCCAGGTTCAGATCCTTTTAGTGGTTCACAAGCATATGCACTTATTAAAAGTGTTCTCATTTTAGATAATTTATTATGGTTCTTAAATTGAAATGATTATTTAGGAATATAAAATTCATCGAGCGAATTTCCCATAGCTAAAGCAGTTTTTTCTGCTTTTACACCATGTAACAAATAAGTAATATCCTTTGAAACTTTACTTACGTCTTGGTTAGCATCAATTAAATATGAATTTTTCATTTGAAGAGATAGCTTATAATAGGCAGCTATCTGTCTTCCTAATTCTTTGACAGACAACTCTTTTTTACGCTTATAAAACTCTCCAGCAGTACCATTCAATATGAAAACAATAGCTGGTTTTGGAATCATCCACTGAAATAGCGATGGAAACCATTTAGGCAAATTAAATTTATATCTTTGCATGTCTACATAGTAATCATAGTAATACCTATCGAAAATCACTAAACTCTTTTTAATAGTCAAAGGTTTAATTAAGAAAAAATAACCAAAAAGGAAATCAAAATTATAAAAAACAAAACGAATTAAAGACTTGATCGAATTATCCAATTTAACATTATGAGGATCTGGATTTGACTCTGACTCTTCTTTTGGATTCATAATATTATATGAACCAATATTTTTAAACAACCTCGGCCGGAAATACCTTTTTTCAATGTTATGAAAACTTCCCCAACATAAATATTCTAATTTTTTATAAACAGTACTCTTACCACCACCATCTGGTGATAAAAGTGCTATTGACATTCCTATTGGATATCTAATACGATAAATAAATCTTTTAAATTCATTGAGTTTATATTGAACTTTATACAATCCAAAGGATTTTTTTCTTGAATATTTTTTCAAATTAATCCAAAGTTCATCTCTCAATAAGACAAGTTGATTCACATGTTTATTCAATACAGCATTATATATAATTTCTGCATTTACTTTACCAAAGTATTGCTCTGAATAATTTTTAATCTGCTGTTTATTTCCACCACATAAAGCATCATAAATTAATGCTAAATGACTTGTATTAAAATCATTTTTCCAGATTCTTCTAATTAATAAAAATACATACTCAATATCATAATCAGGTATTGTAAACCTGCCATAATTCCTGATTCTACTCTGTATCTCTTGAAAAGGTATCAATAATGGAGTATTTTTAACAGAGAAATCAGAAAAGAAATCCAACTGTAATCTAAAAGGTTTATCAATTTTTAAAGGAGTTAAAATATAAGCACATTTTCTATAATGGTGCCAAATCTTTTGTGTTATTATTAAGCCTGTTTTTTTTGAAAGATTTGTGATGATTTTGTCCAAATTGTCAAAATCATTTTGATGTATATCTAAATCTATATCTGAAGGGATTAACTTTGGCATTTCACGGTATTTATTCATCACAACATAACCATTTCTCAGCTCTTCATCTAAAATATCAAAGACATTATTTAGTAATTTTTCTGTATTCATTCTTATTTTCTTTACTTAAAACTTATAAATTTTTCTAGTTTTTTATTTATTAAGATGGGAGTTATCATTATTTGAAACTAAATAATTTATAAATTCCTTTAAATCATTTTTTTGTTTTTGAGCTATATCATTATATCGTTTTAAACATTTTATTTTAATTTCTTTGTAAATTTTGGGATTTAAAATCTGTAGTACTCGATTTTTAATTTCTGTTATTGATTTTGGGTTAGTGTATAAAACAGCATCTCCACAAACTTCTGGAATAGATGATATTGAGGATGCAATTACAGGTACTTCATACATCATAGATTTTAACGGAGAATAGCCAAAACCTTCTGCTAAACTTGGGTAAACAAAACAATATGCATTCTCATGTAAATTATTCATTATAAAGTCATCAACATAATCCAAAAAAATAAATTTGTTTTTGTTTTTTAATTTTGATAGATAAGGCTTACTAGATTTAATTCCAGTAATAACAACCTTAAAATCTAAATTCTGGTTTTCGGAAAAAACCTGATCAATTGCAATTGCGGCTCTTAAATTATTTTTCATCCATCTCCAACCACTATCCATTAAAAAATATTTATTTTTTATTATACTTTCAGGAAGACAATCGTCTTTAGTTATTTTAGGTTTATTTTTGTGATGCATTGGGCTGTAAAAAACAGGAATTTTTTTTTGGTTTAAATATGGAAATAAACTTAAAACATGATACTTCGTGTGCCTTGAAACAGTAATAAAATCAGTATTCTTTTGTCCAATAAACATATTTAAGTTTGATAGTGTATTTTTTCTTGCAATCATACCTCTAAGAAAAATACTATCAAATATGAAAACCCAATCCTTCCAATTTTGAGCAAACTTATAATAAAACGGATCAAAATGACAATCTATATTTCTAATATCATGGCATACAGTTATTAGCCGTACATTTTCAACATGAACTATTCTGTCCTCTGAAGGTAATGCTGTAAAATAAACATCTGGTGAAATTTTTTTTACAATGTAATAAAAACTAGTACCCTTAACATCTTGCATCTTCAAATTGAATCTTTCACAGTTTTCTTTTATTAAGGGATTTAAATATTTACAACTGTTATATATGCAAATTAAATTCACTTGATCAGCTTTTTTACAGAGAGCAAGAAACACAGATTCTGTGTATGCCCCAGCACCGTGAAATTTACTTCCAAGAGGTTGTGCTACTGTTAAGTCAAATAAAATTGTTTTCATTTAAAAAAAGATATTATGGTTTTGAAATAGCTAAGCCGGTCTATCTTATCATACTTAGAAAATAGTAAAAATGGAATTCTTAAAGTTAAATAACAAACTAGATATAAATCAAATACTATTGCATTATTCCATTTTTTAAAATAATATAACTTACTTTTTAGCTGTATAATAGATTTTTTTAAATTTTTTGTTTTTTTAGAAGTACTCGCCCCTTCAAGGTGAATAATTTTGGGGGATTTAATAATTAGTGATTTATATCCATAAATAGACAATGATTTTTGAAAATCTGTTTCTTCATAATACATAAAAAAAAATGGATCAAAAAAACCAAACTCATTTATTACCTCTGCTCTAATAAAAAGTGCAGAACCTGAAATATAATCAACATACCCATTGTTAGTTTGAGAAAAATTATTTCTAAACATCTCAATATTTTTTTTAAAAATCATTTTAATCGGTATGAGAAACTGAAATTTTAAATCACCATATATAGTTGGGAAAGTTCCGAATGAATGATTGAAATTCCCAACATTATCTGTTAGAATACAACCAAAACATGAAATTTTTTTGTCTGATTTTTCTGCCTTGTTATAGAAATGAAAAACAGCATTATTAACTAATATTGTATCAGAATTTAAAAGAAAAACATATTTACCTTTCGCAATCTTGAAGCCAATATTGTTTGCTTGACCAAAACCTAAATTATTTTTATTTGCAATTAATTTTATGTTTGATATATTTTTAAAATATTCAATACTGCCATCATTTGATCCATTGTCAACTAAAATAATTTCATATGAAATATTTTTAGTGTTGGAGATTACACTTTCAATACAAGATTTTGTTAAATTCTTAGTATTATAATTTACTACGATAATTGATACTTCCAATTCTTTTTGTGTTGTGTAAAAACGTTAAATAAATAAATAGTGAAAATAAAATTATTGATGATTTGTTATTTATAAAACCATGAATCGTTGGAACAAAAATAACGTATAGACTAAAAAACTTCATATAGATTGGAACACGCCTTTTAAAGTTCTTTATGATTATGTAATAAAAAATAATCATGAAAAAAGCTCCAAAAAAATAAAAGTTTGAGAAAAGACCAACATCACTTAAAAATATATTTTCCTCATAAGACATAGTTAATAATTGCTTTAGGTATACTCCGTTTGCTGAAGGATAGCCATGACCTAACATAACATTTAAAAAACTATAATCCGATTCTACTATAAAGTTTAATGTTTTTAAACGTGAATATTCTGAATTTGAAACATCGATAAATGTCTCATTATATAGTTGACTAAAAATGTTTGAAAAAATAAAAAATAATACAGCTGCATATGAAATTAAAGTAAATCTAATTAACATTCTAATTAACATTTTATTTTTGCTATTAATTCTAAGAATTGTGTAAACAAAAATTGGAATCGCAATAATTAATGCGCTTCTATTTTGAATTAGTATTAATGTTATAAAAGTGAGAATAACATATCCTAAAGAAGTTTTTGAAAAACTATTTATCAGCTTTGAACACTGAATACAAAAAAACAAGAATAAAAAATGAGCACCGTAGGTTGCCGTAACTAAATCAGTAGAATCATAAAATGTTGTTCTCGCTAGAAAAGAATTGTATTTTTCGTCTGATAAAAAAAGGGCTGGAAAAAATATTGAAGTATAGACAAAGAAATAAGTGGCTATTGCAACTTTTCGTAAAGCTCTAATAATTTCATTTTCAGATGGTTGAATATGAAAAAGGAGTAATAAGAAGAGTAAAGCTAAACAATGTCTGGTAGCCAGTAGTGTAGAAGATATAGATTGATTGAATTCATAATAAGGAATAAGAGATGATAAAATAATTGGTATTAAGAAATAAAAAAAATATTTTTTCTTATTAAGAAGTAATTTATTTTTTACTTTATTAACTTTAAAAAAAGCAACACAAGATATGATCACTAAAGATAAAACTAATGATGTCTCCTTAACTATGAATTGATTTTGGAATAATAAAAATAATTCAAAATTTAAAATTATAATGATTGTAATTAAATTAGTTGTTTTCAAAATTAGATTTTAAATAGTATTTGAAACTAAGTAATTTAAAAATTATCCAAAATAGTAAAACAGGTAAATTACTTGAAAGTGTTCTCTTGGGGTGACTGAATTTATATAAATAATCATATTTGTTTAAGAGTTTATTTAAATTTTTTAACTCAAATTTAAATTCAAAATATCTTAATTTAAAGATCAAATTATATTGATGAGATATATATGAATCGATTACTTTATCAATAAATTTTAATTTATTTTGGGTAAACTTAATGTTTGCTCTAAAAGATATTATTTGTACTATAACTTTTTGCCAGCACATAATATGGTTACGAGTAATATCACTGGTTACACTCTGCCCAGGTCTTCCAATAAGATAATTATATAAATCAAAGTCATAAAATACAAATGTTTTGGCAGAAGCCAAATGAAATACATGAAGGTATGAGTCCTCAAAAAAAATATTTTCTAAAAGATTCAAGTTGTTTTCTCTTAATGTTGAAGTTCTGTATGTACACCTTGACATTCCAAAAAAATCAATTTCATAATTATTGTAATCAAAATAATCAGTTTTGTACACCTTATCAAATTCAATATCAGCACTTGATTTTTTTATTGATTTATTTTTATATATGATTTGTTCTGTCATATGAGTCATAACTAAGTCTTCATTAGAATTAGATAATTTTAATAAAAAATCTGAGAAATTAACTTTATTAAACCAATCATCTGAGTCCAAAACTCTAAAATACTTTCCTGAGGCTAACTCAAGTCCTCTATTAATCGTCGAACCATGACCACCATTGACTTTTTCAATCACCTTTATAGAATTCGGATATTTTTGCTCATAAATTTTTGCTGCGTCAACTGAATTATCTGGACTGCCATCAATTACAATCAAAATTTCAATTTGCTTCATTCGTTTAGGAATAATTAATGAATCTAAACATTTAGGCAGATAATTTTCAGTATTGTATGTAGGAATAACAATAGTTAAAAGTTTACTCATTATTAGTTTTAATTAATTTATTTGCTAATTCTTTTGCTTCTATGATATTATCCTCTATAGAACAATATTTCCAATCCCCATATCTACCAATTGAAAAAATGTTATGCTTTTGTAACTCGTTTTTTACCCTAATTTTATCTGATTCAGATTCTTTATTTATGTGTACGTATGCAGGATCCATAATTATACTTACGTGTGAAATTAACTTATGGTTATCAATAATACCCGCCTTCTTTAAATCTTTAATCACAAGCTCTAGGTACTTATTCGAATCTATATTTCTATTATTTGCAAAGCCTAACTCAACATATAATGATAGCCTGTTATCATTAAAAATATTATCATAATATCCAATCCTATAAAACGAATATTTTTTTTCTGGAAAGTATACCCAATTATTGATTTTATCATTTCCCTTTTTATTAAAACCTAAATTAAAAACAAGTACTTTATTCCATGAATAAATATTTTTATCATAATTAATTTTTGCTTTATTCATTAAAATCGGTAAAGGAATAGATGAAATTAACCTTTCATATTTTATTTCCCTTTTATTCGTTATCGCTGTTTTTCTCTTTTTATCAATCGAAATTAACTCTTCTCTTAAAAAAACTTTGTTAGGGTCAACTCTTCTGTACAAAGAATTAACGTACTCTATCGCTCCCCCTTTTGGGTAAGTAAAATAGGTATTGTAAGAGAAATTATCCGGTTTTTTAAAGTTCCTTATAATTTCATATTTGTCAGCATGAGGAAAAAAACGCCCCATGGCCTCTGTATCCAGTTTATTCAAATCACAAGCATATAATTTTTCATTGTAAGGAATTAAAAACATTTCAGCTATTGATCTTCCAAATTTACTGTATAACATTTTTTTAAAAGATGACTCATCTTCGTAAGCATTATTAAATAAATCATACAAGCAGTCAATGAATTCACTTTTAGGCAATTGGTGAATGTTTTTTTGAAATGGAAAATCAACATAATTATGCTTATAAAATATTTGAGTGAATTTTTCAACATCAAGTATTTCTTGCCCTTTCATTTCATTTAATAAATAATCTTTAATTTCTTTACTTCTAAAATGAAAAAAGTGCCCTGAATAGTCCCAGGTAAAACCATCTTTCTTGATAGTCTTACAATACCCTCCAATTTCTTTATCCTTTTCAATGATTAAATAATCATTTGTTTTTGCAAAATTAGCATATGATAATCCTGAAATGCCTGCTCCAATTATTA
>MDTG01267919.1_pt1 | contig 16437 bp, 15 predicted proteins | sample 811421 | NCBI WGS metagenome assembly MDTG01 (sample SAMN05326645, study PRJNA326480) | marine metagenome | isolation source: seawater | place: Pacific Ocean: South East | collected 2011
GCACAGGTATGTCCGAAAGTATAATTTTTTTTTTTAATATCTTTGATTCTTCAACACTAGTATTCCATCCCTCAAATAAAGATGGGTTTATGACTGCTTTAGAATTAAAAATTAATTTAGATACATCGTCTTTAGGTATCATTCCAACATAATAAAAATAATTGTTTAACTTCAATTTTTTAATTTGCATTATTAATGAATCATAATATCTTTTTTTAATTGTATTATTTCCTGACATAACAAATTGAATATAATAATTTTTTATTTTTAACTCTCTTGCACATTTAATAAGAATTTCGTGATTTTTATGAGGCCAAAATTGGTTGGGAATATATAAATATGATTTTTTTAATTCATATTTTTTTTTGTTTAAATAATTAAGTTTATTTAAGTTAATCTTTGGAACAAAGTTTAAAACTTTTATTTTTTTATTCTTTGCTTTTTTATAATTTTTGAATAATTTTTTTTTTGTGTCTTCACTACTCACAATAATAGCATGGGAATTCTCTAAATATTGAGAAAATAATTTATCTCTTCTTCTTATTTCATTTTCATTAAAATTTTTCTTTAAATATAAATGTTGTAAATCAGGTATCCAGCACAATGATTTAATTTTTTTTAAAGGTTTATAATGCGAAAAAAGATTAATTTTGTATTTATTTAAAAAATAATTCAATACATAATCTTCTCTAAATATAAAAAGTATAACTTTTCTAATTAAATTAAGTATATGGTTATCATTAAAGAAATTTGTGTAAATAATATTTTTTTTATTTATTTTATTAAATTTTAAAAGTGATTTATTATTCAGGTTTGCAATTATTATAAACTTAAAATTTTTACTCTGTATTAAACTAAGAGATGTTACTAAAGAAATAAAATAATTAACTCCTCCTGTCCACTTAGTATCGCTTGGAAATAGAAAACCTAAATTTATATTTTTTTTACCCATTTAATATATTTCTTTATTCCATAAGTGAGATCAATTTTTTGCTTAAATTTTATAATATTAAGATCGCAGTTCTTTATAAACATATAATCCGGAGTTCCTTTATTTTTAATCAAATTAAATTTTGGCATATATTTGGTACCATAAGCTTTAAATATTAATAATAATAATTCTTTATTTTTTAATGTCTGAGTTCCACAGAAATTGAAAATTTTCTTTTTAGTTTTATTTAAATTCATAACTTTTATGAGTATTTCGCAAAAATCATCTATATGCATCCATGATCTGACCTCATCTCCACTACCAAAAAAAATAGGATTTTTCCTTTTTATTTTGTTACATGCATCCCATAAAATTTGTTTTTTTAATCCATTGCCATAAATTGAAAAAAAACGTAAAATTTTGAAATCTAAGCTTTTATTTTGTAATTTTTTTATAATTAGTTTTTCACAAGACAACTTTCTATAAGCATAAGGTGATATAGGTTTTAATTTGTTTTTTTTGATAGAGTTTCCAAAAACTGATGCTGTTGAAATCTGAATTAACTTAGTATTTGATTGATGGTTTATTATATAACTTATAACATTTTTTGTTATATCAAGATCGTTATTAAATTTTGTACGATAGGACTGATTTACTGTTCCTTCTCCAGCACAATTAATTATGTAGTCAAAATTTAAATTTAGATTTAATAAATTTTTTACTGTTATTTTTTGATTTATTTCTTTTCTAGTTCCAAAAATTATAACAAAATCTGTTTTCCTTAATTTAGCTGCTAAGTTTTTAGCTAAAAAACCATTTTTACCTAAAATTAAAATTTTTTTTTTTATCATAAAAATAGTAATTAGACTTCTATTACATTTTTATTGTTCAATAATTCATCTATCTCTTCTTTTCTCAAAGCACTTATCTCGCCATCTTTGTCGATATGTTCTTTAAAGCTATTCTCTTTAAAACATGTTTTATAATCTTGTTCGTAAACTTTATCATTTAGAAGTGTTTGTTTAACGAAAAATGCATTGTTTCCATTTAAATTTGTTGCAACTAATGAATATCCCTTCCTTTCTGATAAACTTGTTAAGGCTTTTAAAGACGCCCCATAAAGACATTTATATATGCCTTTATCTGGTCTTTTAAAATTTTTTTCATACTTAAGAGTTAAACTTTTTTCTGAACCGTATAAAGCGTTATATTCTATTACTAATATATCTGGACTTACCACAGATATCGCCTCCCAAATCCAATAATCATTTCCATCAATATCTATCGACAATAAGCCAATTTGTTTTGGGAATTTATATTTATCTATAATTTCATTTACATTTTCAACATTTATAAATGTATTTTCAGCTTTTAATTTATGCCTCCAAAAATAGTTTTGTTTTTTTATAATATTTATATTTTCCTTAGAGCTGTCTATTATTAATCCCTCCCAGTTATTATTTTCTAAAAGGTACCTGGTGTTTGCTTCCTCATAGTTTTCAACCCCAATCTCAATAAATATTTTATTTTCAATTTTAAGATTTTTTATTAAATATTGTATTACGCTATCCTCATTAAATTGAGAAAAAATACTATAATGATAATCGTTTAACTCATTTAAGGATTTATCTTTAATACTTAAATCTAAAATTTTTCCTTGATTAATACGAATTTTGTTAAGTTTATTTTTAAGATCATCCAAGCCACCATTTTTAAAAATTAATTTTGTAAGTAATTTAAGCATTTTATTTTTCAAACTTATTATAAATTCTCGCGGGATTACCTAAAGCTATTTTTTTGTTTGGTACAGATTTAGTTACAAATGCATTAGGACCCACTATAGAATATTCGCCAATTTCTATTGGATTACTAATTACTGCATTTTTACAAATAAATGATCCTTTTTTTATTTTGACTGGTCCTTTTGTTATATTGCCTTGTTTAATTATAGGCATTTCTTTCAAACTATTTTGATGGTTTGTATCTCCTAAATATACATTCTCTGCCAGCAACACATCGTTCTCAATCACAACATTATGAAAAGCATTTATATGGCAATATGAGCTTATATGGCATCCATCTGATATGGTAAGAGTTGGAGTATTATTTGGTAAAGATCTATCTCCTCCATTCAACCAAACATTCTTACATATAATTACATTTGAGCCAACACTAATATTTGATGGATAATCAATCCTGCATTTGTATGAAATTACTGAATTTTTTCCAAAACTTTTAAAACTTTTTCTGATCAAAAAAGTATAAATTCTATCTATAATTCTGTCTAATTTATTTAAAATTCTAACTACTAACATGTTTTCATATCAATTAATTAACAAATTTGATTAATCTTCTATCTTTAGATTTTATAAAATTATAGTATTTTTTTCTTATTTTGTTTATTTTAAAGTTATTAAATTTTTTTTGATAATAATTAAATATATAGTAATTATTCAATTTTTTTTCTGAAAACTTAAGTTCTTCAAAAATATTATAATCAACAAGTTGATACATCGCATAAAACTCATATATTTGTTTAATATTTTTTTTAGATTGCTTAATTTTGTCAATATTATTTATTAAATATTGATATTTTTTAAAATTATTTGGTGTGATACTAAAATTATAACCACTATGTGGATTCTCTCCCGCGTTTATAACTGGAACATCAAAAAATGGATACTCGTGTGCAATGCTCCCATAAGTCGTTAACACACAAATAATGCCTTTTGATAGTAAATTGTTATGATTTGTGTTTTTTGGTAAAAGTTTTAAGTTTGGATATTTGTCTAAAAATACTTTGACGTAATTTAAATTTTCTTCATAATCAGCGGGATGTAATTTTATGTACCAATGATACTTTTTTAATTGTTGTGACTTTTTTCCTAAAAAATCTATCCAATCATAAAAATCATTAAATATCATCTTACCATGAACATGTGGTGCATCAGTAAAATCGTGTGCTGCAATTAAAATTATATTTTTTTCTGATTTTAATTTAACTCTTTTTCTTAGATATACTCTTTCTTTTAATGACTGGCCTTTATTGTATAATAGATCTTTTTTACCAGATAATCGTAATTTCATATTTTTTTTTGCAATATTAAGAATTTTTTGTTGTGAAGAAAATTTTATTTTTTTAAAATACTTTGGATATTCATTAAAATATGAAAACTTAAGTGGTTTATTCTTTGTAAGTCTATAAACACTTGAAAACCCTGCGTTATAAACACTTATTTTATTTCTAGTAGCAATTCTTACTGGAATTGCTGTTAAGTAAACGCTATGACTTAATACTACACCAACAACATTGTTGATATTAAAATAATTATCCCAATATAAAAAAAGATCGATAGAATTTTTTAGATATCTATGGAATAATTTAGACTTGATATCAATTGTTGCATGTCTATTCTCTCTTAAAAAACTATCATAAATTAGGTCTCCGATTAATGTTGATTTGATTTCTATTTTTAATATATCCCTCTTTGATTTAATTTTTTTAATAGTGTTTCTGAATATTTTTTCACTATCTACATTTCTTGGAATTTTTTTTGGCAATACAATCGAATTTAACCCAAAAGATTTATATAAATTATGACAACTAAAAATATTGATTTTATTAATTAGATTTTTAATTTTTCTTTTAAAATTTAAAAAATTAGGCTCGTAACCTACAATTTTTGCCTTTTTAATTTTAGCAAGTTCATTAGCAAATATTCCATTGCTAATAATTGAAGCTTTATAATTGAACAATTCAACTAGAACAATTTTACTCCCATGAGTTTTTGAATAGATTTTTTTATTCTTATATATAAATTTTAAAGTATAAAAAAGGTTCAACATTCAATTATTTTTAATAAAATTTTCAATATATAATTTCAAATAATTATTGTCAGAATTGTGTCTTCTTAGATAGTATTTTAATATCGAACTTTTACGGTTTTCCTCTATGTGTTTTTTTACAAAAAAATTATCTTTTATTAAATTTTTTCTATTAAACAAATTAGGAAAGTACTCATAATGCATATAAAGAAATTCGTAGATCTCATTTTTGTCATAATTAATTTTTCTTTTATAAAAACTCACCTTATGCAAAATTTTATTTAATTCGGTCTTACTTTTCGGGTGCAGACAAAATTTATAATTAATATGTGGATTATCTCCTGTGTTAACAACTGGAATCTTAAAACTAGCATATTCATGAGCAATTGTTCCATGATTTGTGATAACCAATTCTGGTTTTAGTGCGATTATATTTCTGTGACTCGTATTTTTATCTAAAAAATTTACGTGTGAATAATTTTTTTTGAAGAAATTATGAATATTAAAATTACCAAATAATTCATTTGGATGTGGTTTATAATACCACTCGTATTTATTTAATTTTAAAGATAGATCTAAAATATATTTAATTTGCTCATAAAAATCGTTAAAATATAATTTTCTAAATCTATGAGGGTTATCGTAAAAACAATGTGAAAAAATAATTATTTTCGGTTTTTTTGAAAAATATTTGTTACTTAATTTATTTTTAGATTTTCTAAATTGATTAATCTTCATATATGGTAAATTTTGATCATAACCACCTGATAATCTTTTATTTAATATTTTTTTACCAATAATTAAAAATTTTTTTTTTTCATTTATTTTAAATTTATTGAAAACTCTTTTATAATGATAATAAGGCTGTTCATCTAACTTTGCATTTTTATCTACTTTTAATAATCTAAAAAAAGCATTAGCCCAATTTTCGCATTTAACTTTGTAAACTTTTGAATTATTTTTGAGTGCTATTCTTGTTATAATACCGTACGGTATATAACAAACATGACTTGGTATCAAAAATTCAACTTTATTTTTTTTAAAATATTTTTTGCAAGAATAATATATTTTATTAGCCTCAATAAATATTTCTTTTAATCTTGGATCTTCAAAATCTAAACTTGAATTCCTAGTTTGAAATAGGTAACTATCATAAATTAAGTCACCTATTTTCACATTATCAATTTTATATTTATTAATTTTAAATTTACTTTTTTTTAGTAAATCAAATTTTTTTGAAAATTCTGAGATCTTAGTTTGATTAAAATTGAAATCGTAACTAGTAATTCCTTTTTCTACGTTAAATGATTTATATATTTTATCTAATTTATTTATAAAAAATTTACTATTAGATATTTTATTTTTTAAAGTATAAAAATAAAAATATTTAATTTCAGCATTTTCTTTATTTGATAAAATATTTGCTAAATAACTCCAAAAATGTATTAAAGGATACCAATGAAATAAATCTATCAATATTATTTTTTTTGATTTAAGGGATTTTTTTTTCCAAAATTTTCTATTAAATTTTACATAATTTTTCTCGTATTTATCTAATAGAATATTATTTTTTAGAACTCCTTTAATTCTATTAAAAAATGTATTTAATGGATGTTTAATCATAAATTTAAAATATTGCTGAACTATAGCCTAAAACTCTACAACTAAAAGGAAAAGCAATTTATTCTCAAATCATATTATTGAATATATAATTAGGCATAGCTTGATAATAAATTAATGAAATTTCTCTCGTAATAATACTATTATTAGACTATTAAGTGTATAAAAACTATTTATGATAAAAAAATTAGATAAATCATATACTACAGATGGAAAAGTTAAAATTTTTTCTACGGAAGAAGATATAAATACAAAACTAGGAAAAATTATCGGTAATAAGTTTATAGAGTATAGACGTAAATGGGATTTAGCAAATAAGATGGAGCTAGTTACAGACTTCCCATTATTTCTTCACTTGGATATGGATCAAGTATGTAATTATAAATGTTCACATTGTATAATATCTTCTGCTGAAGAGGTGGATGAGTATTATGATGGTGATTATTTAAATTTTAAAGACTTTAAAAAAATAATTGATGAGGGTTCTGAACACAAATGTCCATCGGTTGAACCCCAAGGTAATAATGAACCATTTATAAGAAAAAATTTGCATGAATATATTTATTACGCACATAAAAAGGGTTTCATTGATATAATGTTAAATAATAATGGTTCAGCGTTTACAAAGAAGAGAGCTGAACAAATTCTTGACTCAGGTCTGACTCGACTTCGTTTTAGTTTAGATGCAGCAACACCAGAAACTTACAAAAAAGTTAGAGTTGGAAGCATACCACTAAATAAAGTAATAAAAAATATAGAATATTTTTTAGAACTCAAAGAAAAAAGAAATTATAAACTTCCTATCGTAGGGGTGAGTTTTTGTAAGATGAGTCACAATGAACATGAATTAGAAAAATTTGTTAATTTTTGGAAAGACAAAGTTGATATAGTTGCAGTGCAAAGATTTGTACCTCCAGTTCCTAATTCAGAGGGAAAAGCTCCAGAAAAATACTCAAAGTTTTATTCAACTGATCAAATAAATGAAGAGCCAATATCAGAATTTAAATGTGTTCAACCCTTTCAAAGAGTTATGATAAAAAATGACAAAATAGGTCCTTGCTGTGTTAGCTTCAATAAAAATTTAATCTTAGGTTCTATTCACAATACTAAAATTTATGATGCTTGGCATTCTAAGAAGATGAATAATATTCGAAAAATGCATAAAGAGGGAAAATTTTATTTAGATAAAACTTGCAGGGACTGTGTAAATTTAATTTATCCAACAAACAACTTAAGTGAAAAAAGAGTCTAATTTTTTAATTTTAAAGCAATCTTTAATGAACTAATTGCATTTTTGATATCATAATCTTTTTTTACTTTCTTTTTATATTTAACACATTTTATAAAATATTTTAATTCTTTCATAAACAAATCATTTCTTTTATATGGAAACTTAAGAATTTTTTTATTTTTTTGAGTTAAAATTATTATTTCTTGTTTAATTAAATCTGCCTTTATTCTTGCTTTTTGAAAAATAATGTTTATCTCTCTTCTTCTTGGAATTTCAAAATAATTAAGATTTATGTTAGTTATTACTCTCTCATTTTTATAGTTTTTAAATACCAATATATTTGAAGAAATATCTTCAACATCAATTTTAAGATCTGAAATTTTTAAATCTATCGACTTAGTTTTTTCAAGTGAATAATCACTTAATAAATACAACAAATAATCAATTTCGTGAATTTGTGTTAAAATTACTCCACCACCTAACTTTTTTCTCGCAGCATATAAATCTTCATATTTTTCATAGGTATGAAAATTTTTTATATGTTCTCCATGATGAATCGAAAGATATTTAATTATTCCAAACTTTTTACTTTTTATAGTATTTTTTAGAAAATTAATGATTGGACAAAATTTTAACTGAAAGCCAACCATCGAAACTTTTTTTGATTTTAATGCTAAATTATTAAGCTTATTTATATTTTTTAAACTTGATCCTAAAGGTTTTTCTACGAAGATATTTATATTCTGTTTTAAAAGTGAAATAGATTCATCAACATGCATGTTAGATGGTGAACAGATAATTCCAATATCAATACTATACTTACTTAGTTTCTTTAAAGAATTAACATAAGTAATTTTATATTTTTTTTTTAATGGCTGATTTAAAACTCTATTAGAGTTGTTTAAAGTTGGTGTTTTAAATACTCTTCTGTAAGCAAATATTTTATATTTTGGATAAATTTTTCTTATATTTCTCAAATGTCTTTGTCCAATAGAACCAAGACCTACAAAAAGAACATTCATGATATTATTTACCAAATAGTTCTTCCACCATCGATAACAACTGTTGTTCCAGTTATATATGATGATTGATCTGAAGATAAAAACAAAACTATCGAATTATATTCGTTGACTTTACCCATTCTGTTTAAAGGTATTAGTTTTTTTATTGAATTTATAAATAATTTATTTTGATTATTATACATTCCACCTGGCGCAATTGCATTACATCTAATATTATTTTTTGCCCAATATGTAGCTACATATTTTGTTAATCCGATAATCCCGTGTTTTATTACTGAATAAGTAATTGGTTTATTAAAATTAAGATTTTTATATAATCTTTGATCTGGAGATATGATGCCAAGATCTGAAGAAATATTTATTATTTTTCCACCTTTTACATTTTTTTTCATCAGACTTCCAAAAATTTTTGTACATAAAAAAACTCCTTTTAATCCAACATTTATGTCATTGTTCCATTTACCTTCATCAAAATGCTCTAAAGAAAAACTATTATATTTAGAGTTTTTTGGAATGTAATCATTAAACGCATTATTTATTAGAACATCTACTGTTTTAAATTTTTTCTTAATTTTTAATAAAGTTTTATTTAGTATTTTTTCTTTCGTAATGTCACACTTATAATATGTGAAATTTTTTGATGAATTAAGATAATTTTTTATTTTACTTTTTGATTTTATATCAAGAACAATTACATTGCTATGATTTTCAATAAATGCTTTTACAAACTGATTTCCCAAAAAACCAAGGCCACCTGTAATAACAATATTTTTATTTTTTAAATCATTTAATATTAAACTCATATTATATTTATATTTTAAATTAGTATAATATAAAACCAATATATGATTTTAAAAAATAAAATTTGGGCTTTTATACCCGCAAGATCAGGCTCAAAATCAATAATAAATAAAAATATTAAATTGTTTTGTGGTAAGCCTTTGATTTATTATACATTCAAAATTTTACAAAAGGTTAATGTTGATAATATAATTTTTTCTACCGACTCAAAAAAATACGTTAAAATAGCAAATAAATTTGGTAAATTTCAAACTCATTTAAGAAGTAAAAAAAATTCAAAAGATAAATCAACGGATTTAGATGTATTTAATGAATTTATAAATCAACAAATTAATTTGCCAGAGTTTTTTCTTCATCTAAGACCAACAACTCCATTTAGAAGACCATCTGAAATTATTAAAGCAATTAAAATATTTAAAAAAAAAAAAAGAAATTATTCAGCTTTAAGATCTGTTTCAAAACTATCCAATACAGGTTACAGGTCGCTCATAATTAAAAAAAATATACTATATAGCATGCATGACAATAACCCATTTTTAGATAGATTGAATATAGCAAGACAAAATTTTCGAGATACATTTATTGCAAACGGATATGTTGATATAATTAAAACTGAAACCTTATTAAAAAATAAAATTCATGGAAACAAAGTTTATGCTTTCTTGACACATGATTTTAATTCGGATATTGATAGTATTGAAGATTTTAAGAACCACGAATTGATCTTAAAGCAAAATGACTATTTCAAAAAATATTTTTTTAATCGCTGAAATTGGAATTAATCACAACGGTGATATTTCTTTAGCAAAAAAGCTTATTAATGAAGCGAGTAAAGCAGGCTTTGATGCAGTAAAATTCCAAAAGAGAACAATAGAAAAGGTTTACTCAAAAGAATTTTTGCTGTCAAAAAGAGAAAGTCCTTGGGGAAATACTCAGGAAGCCCAAAAAAGAGGCTTAGAATTTAAAAAGAACCACTATGATGAAATTGATGAATATTGTAAAAAAGTTAATATAAAATGGTTTGCATCTGCTTGGGATATAGAAAGTCTTAAATTTTTAGATAGTTATAATTGTGATTATTCAAAAGTTGCTTCGGCGATGATAGTAGATAAAATTTTTTTGGAAGAGGTTGCAAAAAGAAAAAAATATACTTTCATTTCTACTGGAATGTCAACTTTAGAAAATATTAGTGATGCAGTTGGAATATTTAGGAAAAATAAATGTGAATTTGAGTTAATGCATTGTTTTTCAACTTACCCAATGGATGTAAAAGATGCAAATCTTCAAACAATAAATTCTTTGAAAGAAAAATTTAATTGCAAGGTTGGCTACAGTGGTCATGAAAGTGGTCTCGCAGTGTCTTTTGCTGCTTTGGGTTTTGGTATAAGCTCGCTGGAGAGACATATAACTTTAGATAGGGCATCTTATGGCTCAGATCAAGCTGCATCTTTAGAACCAAGAGGAATGCAATTGTTAATAAAAACTATTAAATCAATGCAATTAGCTTATGGTAGAAATATGATAGGAGAGATTTTGGAAAATGAGATACCTATCGCAAAAAAGTTAAGAGAACATATTAAAAATTAAAAAATTGAAAAAAAACTCTAATATTAAAAAATACCTACAAAAAACTATATTTGAAAAAAAAAATATTCTTAGTCAAATTTTAGTAGAAAATGAAAAAATCTACAAAATTATTGATATGATAGCTAATTCTATAAAGTTAGATGGGAAGGTATTGTTTTGTGGGAATGGAGGATCTGCCTCTGACTCTCAACATTTGGCAACGGAATTTCTAGTTAGATTAAGACCAAAAATTAGTAGATCTGCAATTCCTGCATTGTCATTAACTTTAGATAATACTTATATTACAGCTTGTGCAAATGATTTTGGTTATGAGAAAGTATTCTCTAGGTCTCTAGAAAGCTTTGGTAAATCAAGAGATATATTAATCGTCATCTCTACGTCTGGAAATTCAAAGAATGTAATTGAAGTTTTGCGAAAAGCAAAAAAAATGAAAATTTTTTCAATTGGCTTTTTAGGCTCTGGTGGGGGTAGAGCCAAAAAATTATGCAACATTTCAATTATTATAAAAAGTAAAAAGGTTGCAAGAATTCAGGAGGCACACATTTTTTTGGGTCATATAATATTAGAGGGTGTTGAAAATATATTACTTACTTCAAAATTTATAAGAAGAATTAAATAGTTTTTTTTTAAGGAAGATTAAATTATGTTTGGCAGTTTTTATTGGATTGCCATCTCTAGTTGACTCTATAGTAAAAGAACCCCTATATTTTATTTTAATCAATGAATTTTTTAATTTGGCAAAATTAACATTTCCTTTTCCCAATTTGACATTTTCGTTTTTTTTATTTTTATCTTTTACATGCATATGCTTTATATGCTTTCCAAATATTTCGATATCTTTATACAAATTTCTGTTATGATTTACCCTATTACCTGTATCAATAACTAAGCTAATATTTTTTTTGATAAGATTTTTTAATTTGAAATATAAATTAGGATTTATATTAGTTTCTAATAAAATTTCTATTTTTCTTTTTAATGCATAACGACATATATTATTAAGACTACTAGAAATAATGTATAAATTATTACTTTTAATAATACTCTTTCCGTACATAGGTAGTATTAATTTTTTTATTCTTAATGCTGATAAATTTTTTATAAGTTTTTTTAGATATATTATGGTTTTTTCATTATTTATAGAATTGGAAATAATATAATCATCTACGAATGAGTAAATTTTTAAATTATTTTTTTTCGCTAAAACAGAATAGTTTTTTAAATTTTTTTTATTCCAAATCGGATTAGTTTTATTTAATTGCCTTTCTGAAAAAAACTCTATGTAATCATATCCACAAATATTAGCTGTTTCAAACTCTAAATCCCATTTTTTTGGAAAAAACTGTAATCTATTTTTAGGAGCATTTGAAAGCCTACCTTGTATTATACCTATCATTTTTAATTGAAATTTTATCGATTAAATTACTTACTACAACATAACTATTTTCTTTATAAAAATCTTTTATCGTCATTTATACAGCTTGTAATAGTTTGGTTTGTCATTTCAATAATTATTTTATTTAATATAATACATTGTTTTAAACTTGCTAATTCAAAAGATTTATTCATATAAAATATTTTTAATTTGTTGAAATGAAAAAATATTTTGTTCATGTATCAAATTATTTTCGATAAATTCATTATATTTATTAACACTCTCATTTATGCAATTATTTAATTTATTAATATTTATTTCATTAATTTTTTCTATGTTTATAATTGGGATATCAATATTTTTTGTAAAAGATAAAATTTGATCATTTTGATATTTGCCGATTGATTCTGACAAAGCATAAATAATTTTTTTTTTTTGAATTATTGCTTTGTTTATCATGCTAGACGATCCTGTAAAAATTATTAATTCTCCAGAATTAATCAAATCATCTGTTTTTCCTAACTCAATATCAAACTCTTTTTCTATTGTTTTGTAATAAGTATCTAGTCTATAATTAGTTTTCGGATGTTTGCAAAAAATTATTTTATTTTGATATAAGTTTTGAATTAATCTTAAAAAATAATATAAATTTTCAAAATATTTTTTTCTGTCTAGTTCGTGCTTTTCCTTATTAATTATTTTTTCTCTTAAATATCTATCTGGATGGTCAAATCCAGAATCTACAATAATAGTATATTTATCTGATGGAGTATTTTTGATACCATCTAAAATTTGATCATAATATATGCTATTAATTCTGTGAACATTTTTTGCATAAGAAAAATTAAAATGTTTAGTAAGATTTGAGAATTTTTTTGCATATGTATTATTTAATTGTTTTATTCTTATCTGACTTGTTTCAAAATAGTGTTCAATATTTGGAAATATTGAAAATAAAGAAAAAAGTCTCGATATAAAGTACATAAATTTAAATTTAAAAAATCTGTTTATTTTATAAATAAGATTGTGCTTTATATGATTTTGTTCATTTAAAAAATATCCAAAGTAGTTAATAAGAATTATTTTTATATTTAAATATTTAAGTATTAAAAAAATAAAAACTGATTTTATATCTGAATAAACAGGACCTAAAGCATAAATTTTTTGATATTTTTTAAAGTCTAATTTAAGTTTTCTTAATTCCTTAAGACTGTTTGGTTTAAAATATTCTATTTCTTCATCTGAATGAATATAATTATTTTTAATTTTTTTAAAACTGAAATTAGTTAAATCTAGTATCATTAATTTTGAATTAATTGGGGTTAATTTTTTTAAATAACTCAAAGATTTATAAATTTGATTGATTGTAGATTGCGGATATATATCAAAAAAAATTAATAATAACTTATATTTGCTCATTTAATTTTATTAATTTTATTATCTTTTATATAAAAAATATTATCACAAAAATCTAAAAGTTCTTTTTTATGGGCTGAAATAATTAATGTTTTCTCTTTAGATATTTGCTTAGCTAACTCTATAAGCTTTAACTCATTATTTCTATCAAGTGAACTGGTAAATTCATCTAAAACTAATATCTCGCTCCTCTTATACAAAGCTCTTGCGATACCAATTCTTTGTAATTCTCCACCAGAAATTTCAATACCTCTGTCCCCTAATTTTGTATCAAAATTTTTTGGAAATTTACTAATAAGTTCATTTAATTGACATAATTCGCTTACTTTATATAATTTTTCTAAATCAATTTCGTTTTCATTCAAGCCTAAAGCGATATTTTTTTTTATCGTATCATTTGTTATATAAACTTTTTGTGGAACATATCCAATTTTATCAAGCCACTGAAACTTAAACAAATTTAAATCATTACCATCAACTAAGATTTTTCCAGATGTCGGTTCTTGTAATCCAATTAACAAGTCAATTAATGTAGACTTTCCAGAGCCGGACTCTCCCATAAGACCAATAGATGTATTTTTTTTAACAACTAAATTAATATTTTCAAATAAAAGTTTTTTTCTATTTACATACTGAAAAGAAACATTATTAATTTCAATTTGTTTTCTAAAATTGAATTCTTCATTTTTAATTTGTATGTCTTCTTTTTTTAAACCTAATTCGTTTTTTACCACTGAAATTGCAGGTGTATTATATCTTATATTGTTCAAACTATTTAAAATTCTTGCAATAGATGGAATTAATTTAAATGAAGCAGCAACAAACAGTCCAAATGATGATAATAAACTTGTGTTAAAAAATTCTTTATTAAAATTATAGAAAATAATAAAACAAACAATAATAATTATTAATGTTTCTAATAATAATCTAGGTATTTGATTTAGTGTAGTAATTATAATATTGGCCTTTCCTAACATTCTCATACTTTGCAGATAATTTTTTAAAAAAAAATTTTCAGAATTAAATATTTTAATATCTTTTATGCCATGCAGTGATTCCATAGCATTTTTTAAAGAAATCGAAGCAAATTTTTGTCTAATTTCTCCCCACTTTTTAAAGGTAGATTTAATAAAAAGATAATAAATTAGACTTACAGAAAGTATAAAGATAGATGAGAAAATTAAAAATTTGGTCTCGAAGAACGACAATAAAATAATTATTGATACAAAAATAAAACTTTCTGTGATCAAATTTATAGTTTGTAATATAGCCCCATGACAAAACTGTGAAACTTCATCTCTAATATTTCTTAATAATTTTGAAGAATCTGCACGTAAATGAAACTTAAAATTTTGAAATAAATAGTTTTCTAGAATTTTAGTTGACAAATTAACATTGGTTTCATTAACGAATTTAAGTTGATTGTAGTACATAAAAGAGAAATATAAAAATTTAAAAATAAATGTAATCATCAAACAGATTAAAAAAAATATTATTAAATCTACTTTTAATAAATTTTGATAATTGTAAAATTCTAAAAATAGACTTTCACTTGCCAAATAATCTTGGGGATTAGAAAAATATTTAATTGTCTGATAAATTAAATATAGAGATAAAGTTTCAAAAATACTTCCTATTATAACCAAAAAAATTATGTTGAAAAATTTATTTTTTTGCTCTTTATTTAAAATAGATATTGAAGAAAATAATTTTTTTAGCAAGTTATTCCTTCTAATTATGTTCTTTAACTAAATATAAGTTTTCTGAAATTATTTTTTTTAGTTGATCTTTTGTTAAAAATTTATTTTGACCACTATTAAGTGAAAATCCAAGCTTTAATCTCTTGTTTTTTTTATAAAAATTAAAAGTTTTCTCATTATAATTTCCTACAATTGCATAGTACTTGCCTAAATCAAATGTATTTAAGCTATCACTTGTAGTTATCATCTCTTCATGTATTTTTTCACCAGGTCTAATACCAATTTTCTTTATTTTACATTTTGGACAAAGTATTTTTGCAAAATCTATCACTCTAAAACTTGATAATTTTGGCACAAATATTTCACCTCCAATTGATTTATTTAATGTCCAATCGACCATTTCTACCGCCTCATTCATACTAATATTAAATCTTGTCATTTTTTCATCTGTTATATTAATAAAACCTTTTTTAGATTGAGACATGAATGATGATAATATTGAACCCCTACTACCTAATACATTTCCATATCTAACTAATGAAAAAGAAATTTTTCTCTTACCTTTAACGTTGTTTGCAGCGGCAAATAATTTATCGGAACATAATTTAGTTGCACCATATAAATTTACTGGAGCTGCAGCTTTATCAGTTGATAATGCTACAACTTTTTTTATTTTTGATTTTAAACAGGCATCAACAATATTTTGTGATCCTAATATATTTGTTTTTATAAACTCTAATGGATTATATTCTGCTGTATCAACTTGTTTCAGCGCAGCAGCATGAACAATATAATCCACATCTTCAAAGGCCATTTCCAATCGACTTTTATCTCTAATATCACCTAGAAAAAATCTTAATTTTTCAGAATGAATTTTGGAGAATGATTTTTTCATTTCATATTGCTTTAATTCATCTCTACTGAAAATA
>MDTG01339733.1_pt1 | contig 16437 bp, 15 predicted proteins | sample 811421 | NCBI WGS metagenome assembly MDTG01 (sample SAMN05326645, study PRJNA326480) | marine metagenome | isolation source: seawater | place: Pacific Ocean: South East | collected 2011
ATGTATGACTCAAAGGACATAGGTATACAATAATAGTTTGAACCTGCTCCCCCTGGAAAATTTGTTGCATTTAAAAAACCTGATGGAAAATCATTTACATCATAATCAGGAGCTGTTGCACTTGAATCATTTAGAAAACCATTTAGTGGCTGTAGTAAACCAGCACCAAATTGATTAAATGCAGTAGCATCCATAGGACAGAAGTGTGCATCAGCACCCTTACTTCCTCTTAAATTAACTTCCATTCTATCAAAGTATAAATCTTCAGCTAAAGCATTAACTTTAACTTTGATACCAGTATCACTTTCAAATTGTGGTATTAAAGATCTTATACCATCAAGAACAGGGTGCTCATTCATTAAAATAGTAATCGTTTTTCCTGAATGCGCTTTCCAATCAAATGCATTAGCTGCACTAAAAGTAAATACAGATGATAAAATTATAAATAAACTTATAAGTTTCTTCATTTTCTTCCTCCCTTTTAAAACTAATATTGATGTTAATAGTAAATAAATTCTAGTCTAGTAAAATATTAAATATTTTGTATTCTATAACTCTAAATCTCTTGCAGAATGACGATTATTCTAAAAAAATCTTTATATTTCATAGCAAATTTACAGAATTGAAAAGATATTAATAACTTAATTGGTAAACGTAAAATTATTTATTATAATTTTACTTCAAACATATTATGGATAAAAACATATTATGGATAAAACAATCAATAAAATTCATCCAGACAATTCTATTCAACATCCTCTTGATCCTCTTACTCCTGAGGAATTGAATTTAGCAGTTGATATTGTAAAGCAAGAATGTCATCTTGATGAAAGAGTACTTTTTGAAACTGTTTGTTTGCTCGAGCCAGAAAAAAAAATTGTTCAAAATTATCAATCTGGAGACAAAATTCATCGTAAGGCCTTTATTGTTGTTCTTGATAGAAATTCAAAGAAAACTTATGAAGGAATTATTTCTTTAAATGAAAAAAGTTTAATATCTTGGAACCACATAATTAATGTTCAACCACGTTTTATGAATGAAGAGTTAGAGGAAGTCGTTGAACTCCTGAAATCTCATCCTAATTATATCAATGCTTTAAAAAAACGCGGTATAACAGATTTAAATAAAGTTTTTATTGATTTATTTGCTCAAGGGAATTTTGGGACTGAAGAAGAAAATACTAAACGACTTATGCGACCTCATAGTTTTTATGTCGAATCAAAGGGTGATAATTCGCGCGTTCGTCCCATCGAAGGTCTTTCTGCAGTAATTGATTTAAATGCTATGAAGATTTTACGTATTGAAGATCTTGGAGTTAGACCAATCCCTTCTGATAAAGGAAACTATGCAGCAAAACAGCAAGAAAAAATTCGTGATCAACTATCTGAACTAAATATAAATCAACCAAACGGTCCAGGCTTTAAAATTAAAGGACAACTTGTAAATTGGGAAAATTGGTCTTTTCGAGTTGGTTTCACTCCTCGTGAGGGTATGATACTTCATAAGATTAATTATCGAGATGGCAATACTGATCGCCCAATTATCTACCGAGCTTCACTTGCAGAATTGGTTGTTCCATATGCTGAAACTGATAATGATCATTTTCGAAATCATTCTTTTGATCTTGGTGAAAATGTTTTTGGTAGATGTGTAAATTCACTCACACTTGGTTGTGACTGCTTAGGTGAAATAACTTACATGGATGTTTCTATGGTAAATGGTAGAGGTGAAACTGTTACTTATAAAAACGCAATCTGTATCCATGAAGAAGATTATGGCATACTTTGGAAACACACTGATCAAATTACTAATAAGAGTGAAGTGCGTCGTTCACGGCGAATAGTCGTATCTTCTTTTTATACAGTTGGTAATTATGATTACGGAATTTATTGGTATTTCTATTTGGATGGCACCATAGAATTTGAAGCTAAATTAACAGGAATACTCTTTTGTGGTGCAATTGAAGACAATAAGACTCCTTCTTATGGAAGAATAGTAGCTCCTAATCTTAATGCTATGATTCATGAACATTATTTTAATTTAAGATTAGATATGAGTGTGGATGGTAAAAATAATTCAGTTGTTGAAGTAGAAGCTGATTTGATAAAAACTGGACCAGATAACCCCTATGGCAATGCTCATAAAACCAAGGAAACATTAATTGAATCTGAAAATCAGGGTGCTCGTGATATCAAACCTGAATTAGGAAGGTATTGGAAGGTGATTAATCCTTCTAAACGAAATCGTATCGGAGATAATACTGGTTACAAATTAGTGCCTGGCTCTAATATTAAACCAATGCATCAACCTAATTCACCATTTATGAAGCGTGGAGGATTTGTAGAGCATGATCTTTGGATAACACAATATGATAAAAATCAAATAGCTCCATCGGGTAGTTACATAAATCAAAGTGTTGGTGGAGATGGTTTACCATCTTGGTATAAATTAAACCGCTCTATTAAGAATGAAGATGTAGTGTTATGGTATACAGTTGGATTAATGCATGTACCACGCCTAGAAGATTTTCCTATAATGCCGGTTGAATATATTGGTTTTAAATTGCAACCAAACGGATTCTTTGACAACAATCCATCCCTGGATGTTCCTCCTTCCCATCATAAATCAAAGTAATTTTGTATAAGAACTTAATTGTCAAACATAAAATTAATTATTATAATTTTACTTTAAAAATATGATGAATACATTTTATAAAAAAAATAAACTAACCCCTATTATTAATGTTTCAGGATTTATGACTAAGATAGGGGCATCAATTGTTAGGAATGAAAATATAAATGCAGCAACTGAAGTGTTGCCTAATTTTGTGAATATTGATGAACTACAATCATTGGCTTCAAAAAAAATCTCTAAATTTTTAGGAACTGAATCAGCAGTAATTACTGCTTCCGCTGCAGGAGGATTGACAGAGTCTATAGCAGCTACCATAACAGGAAATGATATAAAGAAGATTTATGAACTCCCACATACCAAAGGTTTAAAAAATAATGTTATAATTCAATATGGCCATCTTACAAATTATGGTGCTGAAGTTGGACAAGCAATAAGACTGTCAGGTGCAAAAATTCTTAAGTGCGGTTCCAGAATATCTTGTAACAAAAATCAACTAATTAAAAAAATTACTGATAATAAAAATAACATAACATGTGCGATGTATGTCGTTTCTCATCATTGCTCTGATTACAACTCTTTAGGACTAAAAGATTTTATAAGGATATGTAAGAAATTTAAAATTCCAGTAATAGTTGATGCCGCTTCGGAGGAATATATGGAAGATTTTTTTAGTAAAGGCGCAGATGTAGCAATTTTTAGCGCCCATAAATTTATGGGATCTCTAACTTCAGGAATAGTGGCTGGTAAAAAAAAATATATCAAAAATGTTTATCTTCAAAATTTAGGTATCGGCAGAGGAATGAAAGTAGGAAAAGAGGGAATATATTCTTCGATAATAGCTGTAGAAAATTGGTATAATAGAAATGTTGCAAAAGATTTAAACATACAAAGTAAAATTATTAAATACTGGATAAAATATTTAGATAAAAAAAAATACAAAGGCATCAACTACGAAATAATACCTGATCCTACTGGTAATAAAATTCATAGATTAAGAATCATTATAAATAAAAAAAATTCTGGTTTTACACCACAATCTTTAGCCTATTATTTAGAAAAGAATAATCCATCTATTTTTGTAAGAGATGACCTGATTCATTTAAATCACTTTGAATTAGACACTTGCAACCTTAAGAAAAATCAAGAGAAGATTGTTATGATAGAAATGAATAAAATAATAAATAAATTAATTCGTAAAAAAATTAATAATAATATTAATCATTCAATGTATAAGAAGCTTTCTATGCAAAGCTGGTTGCAATGGCCTGACTAATTATTAAGTTCAACAATTGCTTCAATTTCTACAGGAATATTATTTGGTAAAACGTAAACACCAACCGCACTTCTTGCATGTTTTCCTTTTTCACCAAAAAATTCTACAAGCAAATCAGAACATCCATTAATTACTTTTGGTTGTTGTAAAAAATCTTCTGTACAATTTACAAGACCAAGTATTTTAATTATTTTATTAACTTTTTCTAAACCTACATCGTTTTTAATTACAGACAAAATTGAAATGCCAACTCTTCTAGCAGCATCATAAGCTTGATCTAAATCTAAATCTTTTCCAACTTTGCCTGTTATCAATTTACCATTATCATCAAATGGACCTTGTCCTGAAATATAGGCAATATTATTTTCTGTAAATCTAACATTAACAAAATTTCCGATTGGCTGTGGTGTTTTAATAAATTTTATATCCATTTTATTTTTATAAATGATTCCAATTATTCCATATAAAAAATTTCATCCATCATTACCCAAGAATTATTATCTTCATGTCCTGGAAATGGATTAAAACAATCAATCATCAAATTTGTCCATTTTTCAACAATAGGAATTTTTTGCATTTCAGTCATATCCTGATTAAAATTATTACCTTCATATTCCAGGTAGCCAAACATAAAATCATCTTTTAAAAAAATACTGTAATTTTTAACTTTTATTTTTTTTAATTCACTTAGAACTTCAGGCCATACGTTTTGATGATTTTCTAGATAATATTCCCTTTTTTCATCTTTCAGCTTCACTGCCATAGCGTATCTTTCTACACTCATATAATCATCCTTATTTGTTGTTTAAAACAAGATATATAATCCATTTATATCAATATTATTAGCATGCAAAAGGCTAAATGTTTTCTTTTAAAAAAAAACGATTAAAATTTAAGTGCATATTTTAATTTTTCTGCTTGATTAGTGATTATATATGGTTTTAAATCTATTATTGATTATTTAGAAATATTCTAATTTATATTTTTTAGGAGGAAATATGAAGATAATAAAAAAAATTTTAATAGTAATTTCCGCCTTTTCTTTTTCTTTTAGTGCTTATGCAGTGGATACAAGTTTTCCAAATGACAAAGTAACTATGTGGGGAGATTTTAGCGGGATTACTTTAGATGTTAAACTGATTGGTGGAGCGCCGTACGATCCTCTCTACCAAGAGATGATTCCTGTGTGGGAAGAAAAAACAGGAGGCAAAGTTCAAATCTTATCAAAGAAAAGTCACTTTGAGTTGGATAAAGAAATCAAGCAAGATATTGCAGCAGGCAACATAAGTTATTGTGTTGTTTCTAATCACACAAGCTTTGCTACGCAATATGGAGATATTTACAGAGATTTAAATGGTATCGTTCCGGGCGATTATTTATCTGAGTTTGTTCCACTAGTTTTGGATCACTCAACTGTTGAAGGTCGCCTTGTTCAGCTTCCACAACATAGTGATGTAAGTAATTTGTGGTATATTAAAAGTATTTATAATGATGCAGATAATAAAAAAAGATTTAAAGCTGAATACGGTTATGATCTTGCACCACCGGAAACATTAGAACAATGGAAAGAACAATCAATCTTTTGGTCTGATCCACCTAACTTCTATGGAACACAATATGTTGGAAAAGAAGAAGCTATTACAGGACGTTTTTATGAGTTAGTGATTGCTGAGGGTGGAGCTTTGTTTGATGAAAATTGGAAACCAACTTTTAATGATGCAGCTGGTCAAAGAGCTCTTCAATGGTTTGTTGATTTATATGAAGCAAAAGCAGTTCCAGCAGGTGTGTTAAACTATCTATGGGATGAAACTGGTCTTGGATTTGCTAGTGGCACAGTTGCTCTTAATCTTGATTGGGGCGGATGGGGTGCTTACTTCAATAGCGCTGATTCTAAAATCGGTGGCGATGTAGGGCTTGTTAGATTTCCAGCGGGATCAAGTGGAAAAAGAGGCGGATGGTCTGGCTCTCACACTTATTCTATTCTTAATGGATGCCCAGAAGAAAATCTAGAGGCAGCTGCTTCATTAATTTGGATATTAACGAATCATGAAGCTCAAATGCATGAAGCAAGAGGAGGAAAACTTCCAACTATGACTAGAGTTTGGGATGATATTGCTGCAGAAATGGATGCTGAAGGAAATGCATTCATGAGCGATCTTTTTTCTACTTTCAAAGCTTCAATGGCTGAAGATGCATTTACTCCACCATTAATTCCTGAGTGGATTCCTTTTTCAAATATTATTTTCCCAGAATTGCAAGCTGCAATTGTAGGAGATAAATCTGTTAAAGAAGCATTAGATGCTGCTGCTAAAGAAACTGATTATTTAATGCAAGACGCTGGGTATTACTAAGCATCTTTGTTTTATGACTACTCCTCTTTTAAGAGGGGTAGTCAAACTTACATCAATTATTTTAATATGAATGATCAAGAAAAGTTAATTAAAAATTTTAGTCAAATTTGGCCTGAACCCTCAAAAAAACACCCTATTGTAATTATAGGAACAGGAGGAATAGTTAAGGATGCTCATTTGCCTGCATATAAAAAAGCAGGATTTGAAGTAATTGGATTATACGATTTAGATAAACAAAAAGCTGATCAACTAGCTAAAGAGTATAATATTGAAAATGTTTATGATTCATTAGAATCAGCATTTGCTAATGAAAACTGTATATTTGATTTGGCTTTACCACCTGCTACTTTATTAGAAGTTGTAGAGAAACTTCCTGATAATATTCATGCAGTTTTTCAAAAGCCATTAGGTAGGACTTTGGAAGAAGGGAATAAAATAAGAAAAATTTGTCATAAGAAAAATATAAAAGCATGTATGAATTTTCAATTAAGGTTTAGCCCCATAATGCTGCCAGTATATGAAGCAATTAATAAAAATCTATTAGGAGAATTAGTTGAACTTGAAGTACACGTAAACGTTCATACTCCATGGGAATTATGGCCTTTCCTAAAAACATTAGATCGTGTTGAAGTTCCTTTACATTCAATTCATTATATTGATTGGATACGTTCAGTATTAGGAAATCCAAAAAGTTTATACTGTCAATCTGTTAAACATCCAAAAGTAAAAGAATTAGCAGATTGCAGAACTAGTGCAATTTTCAATTACGGAGATCAAATTAGATGTTGCATGACAATAAATCATTGCCATTCATTTGGACGCAAAAATCAAGATGCATATATTAGATTAGAAGGGACTAAAGGTGCTGCAAAAATGACGTTAGGTCTTTTATTAGACTATCCAAACGGTGAGCCAGAAGAGTTGGAAATTAAAACTGAAAACACAGATTGGATTAAATTTGATATCACAGGCAAATGGTTTCCTGATGCCTTCATAGGCGTAATGGCCAATATGCAAAGATTTAAAAATGGTGAAGATGAAAAATTAGTAACTTCTATCGATGATTCTATTCATACAATGGCCGTTGTTGATTCATGTGGTGTTTCAAGTCAGTCTGGGGGATTGAAGATAAGTTACGCTGATTAAATGAATAAAAAATTTCTTAGCAGTCCAGTTATATTACTTCTTCCATCTATATTGGCGATTGGTTTTGTAATAATCGTTCCTTTAATATTTTCTTTTTATACCAGTTTCACATCATATAAGTTAACACGTCCTGATAGCCTTTTTAATTTTATTGGTCTTCGAAATTATGAAAGATTAATAGACAATACTAAGTTTTGGTATGCATTTGGAAGAACTATTTTATTTTTAGCAGTTGTTCTTAATTTAGAATTATTGTTTGGCCTTGGTATAGCATTACTTATTAATAAAATAACTTGGGGGCAAAGAACGTTGAGGACAATTATGATGTTTCCAATGATGTTCTCTCCAATTTTAGTTGGTTTTCAATGGAAATATATATTCAATGATAACATTGGTGTTCTTAATAATTTTTTATATTTATTTGGTTATGAGTCAGCAATTCCTTGGCTTATTGATAAATATTTAGCAATGGGATCAATTATGGTTGCAGAAATATGGGCAAACACGTCGATTTTTGCTATTTTACTTTTAGCTGGTCTTTTAGGAATTCCAAGAGATCCTGTAGAGGCAGCTAGAGTGGATGGTTGCAATAGTTGGCAAGTATTTAAAAACATAACACTTCCATTTTTGATGCCATTTATATTTATAGCACTTACAATTAGATCTCTTGATGTGGGAAGAGCATATGACATTGTTCACATTATGACAGGAGGTGGTCCTGCAATGAGAACAGAATTACTTTGGACAATGATCGCTAGGATAGGTTATAAAGATGCTAACATGGGATTTGCTAATGCAATGTCTTATGTTTCCATTATCTTATCAATAGCTTTCACTTATTATTTTTTTACTAAACTTGTAGCGGCTAGAAGAGAATTAGGACAACAATGATTAAGCGAATCAAAAAAATTGCTTTTTGGTTATTAGTAGTTTTTTTATTAATATTAGTTTGTATGCCTGGCATATGGATTTTTGTAAGTGCTTTTCGTCCTAATCCAGAAATATTAGCAAAACCAGCTAACTGGATTCCAGATAGATGGACAATTTATGAATTCACACAAATGTTTAGCATTAGTGGTTATGTATCAGTTCCTGCCTTTAAATATTTAATGAACTCTGTGATCATTTCTTCAGTAAGTACTGTTATTGCAATAACAATAGGAATGATGGGAGGATATGCTTTTGCAAGATTTAATTTTTTGGGTAAAAATAAAATTTTTCTTGGGCTAATGCTTGCTAGGGCAGTACCAGGCATTTCGTTAAGTCTTCCTTTATTTATTCTATTTGCGAAGATTGGAATTATTAATACCTCATTTGGAGTTATTTTAGTTTATGTTGCTATGAATGTTCCTTTTACAATTTGGTTAACCGATGGTTTTTTTAGACAGATTCCTAAAGAAATGTCAGAAGTAGCTAGAACAGATGGTTGTACTAGATTTCAGGCTTTTTGGAATGTAGAGTTACCTCTAGCAGGACCTGGAATAGGAGCAGCAGCTATTTTTGCTTTTCTACTTTCTTGGAATGAATATGCTCTTGCTTCTGTTTTAACTAGAACTGTTCATTCTAAAACATTGCCTATAGGAATGATGGATTATCTTGACGAATTTACAATTAACTGGGCAGGCATGTGTGCTATAGCAGTGGTGATGATTGTTCCTGCAATTATATTAACTTTTATAGTTCAAAAGCATTTAGTTTCAGGTTTAACTTTTGGAGGAGTAAAAGGATAAAATGGCTAATGTTGAATTAAAAAATTTAACTAAAAAATATGGTGAAGTTATTGCTGTTCAAAATATGAATTTGAGCATTCCCCATAATGAATTTTTAGTTCTAGTTGGTCCGTCTGGTTGTGGCAAATCAACTACTTTAAGGATGATAGCTGGTTTAGAAGAAATAACAGGTGGAGAAATTTATATAGGTGATCAGTTAGTAAATGAAAAAGATCCCAAAGATAGAAATGTTTCAATGGTTTTTCAAAATTATGCACTATATCCCCATATGACTGTAGAAGAAAATTTAGGATTTAGTTTAAAGATAGCAAAAGTTGAAAAAAAAGAAATAGAACAAAGAGTTAAAGAAGCTGTTCAAATACTTGGATTAGAAGAGTTACAAAAGAGAAAACCATCTCAACTTTCAGGAGGACAAAGACAAAGAGTTGCAATGGGAAGAGCAATTGTCAGACGTCCTGATGCATTTCTTTTTGATGAACCTTTATCAAATTTAGATGCAAAATTAAGAACACAAATGAGAACGGAAATTAAAAAATTGCATCAAAAATTAAAAACCACAATTGTTTATGTTACGCATGATCAAGTAGAAGCGATGACATTAGCAGATCGCATAATCATAATGAAGGATGGGTACATTGAACAAATTGGTTCACCAATAGAAGTTTTTTTGAAACCAGCAAATGTATTTGTAGCTACTTTTATAGGCAGTCCTCCTATGAATATAGTTAATGCAGAAGTAATAAATAGTGAGAATAAAGTTTATTTTAAGATTGATGATGATTTAATGATGCCCTGTTTAGAATCTAAATATGATTTAGTTAAAGATAAAGAAAAAATTATCCTAGGAATTAGATCTGAAGATATTATTCCTAAAATATCACAAGATAAAAAATTGAATTATTGGAATTTTAATAAGATTATTGATTTATCAGAACCTTTAGGCACTGAGACTCAATTATTCTTTAAATTAGGTAAAAACGAGATTATTAGCAGAATGTATAATCCGAGACCAGTAACAGTTGGAGAAAAAATGTCTTTTGAAGTTGATTTAAATAAAGTTCATTTGTTTGATAGTGAAAGTAAAAAAGCTTTATAATAATTATTTATATTTTTTTGCAGATTCAACTAATTTTCCTAATTTAGCTCTAGTTATTTCTAGTGGGACGTGACCAAATCCACATTCACTAGAAATTAAAATTTTGTTTTGATCAAAACGTTCTAGCACAGGTTTTATTCTTTTATGAATCTCTTCCACAGTTTCTATTTCATCAGTTCTTTGATCAACTACACCAAAAGATAATATACCTTTAAATTCATAATGATTAAAAATTTCTAACATGTCGTAATGTAATGTACAGTGTTCCAAATGTAATTCATGCGCTTTAAGTTTTTTAAGTCCATCAATCATATCCGTATATTTTCCAAAATAACCTCTTCTTCGATGTGCATTGCCTCCACATATATGAACGCTAAAATGAATTTTATCAAAACTATCAATGATATCATTAATGACATCTGCAGCCCAAGTACACTCACTAGGTGATTCAGTAAGAACAGGCTCATCTAACTGAATATATTCGCATCCTTGATTTTCTAATTCTCTAACTTCATCTTTAATGCATTCGGCATAAGCATAAGCAAGCTCAACATCATCTTTATATAAATCTTTCCGCTCATTATTAGAAAACCTTGATAACATATGAGGACCTGTAATCGTTTGTTTAACAATGACATTTCCTTTTGTGGAATCTTGAGCCTTCCTCCATTTTTTTGCTAAATCCCATTTTGGGTTTTGAATTTTTTCATTTACAACTGCACACTCAATTCCAAAACCACCTTTTTCATTTACAAGAGGATGAGCTTTAGTTAAATCTACTCCATCTGTAGAACCTCCAAGGGAGAATTGTTTATATTTTTTTTCATTACAATTTACCCCATCTACTCTTAATTGATAAAACCAGTACATATTTTCCCTGTATGACTCTCCATCTGTTATAAAATTTAAACCTAATTCACATTGATCTTTTACTGCCCATTCAATCATTTCAAATGCTTCTTCTTCACTTACACTTGGTTTTCTCAAAGTATCTTTTGGTTTGTTTTTTCTTGGATAACTTCCAACAGTAGTAGTTTTAAGCATAATGAGTACTATAGGGCTTTTAAGTTATTATATTCTCTTGCTTCATTCATATGTGCTTTTATACCTTCTTTTAAACTTCTGGGTATAAATGAAATTTCTTTTCTTATTCTTTCATCATTTTGCTCATCAATGAAAGGAGTATAATTTGCATTAGGTTCAAAAGTAATTTCAGCATTAGGAACTAATTCTTTAATAATTTCAGCTAATTGCACTCCAGAAACAGTTTCAGAACCTGTGTTATATGCAAAATAATTTAGTTTATCTTTCAGAGCTAGCAAAACCATTTGTTCTGCACAATCATCTACATATATAAAGTTATCTTTATTATCTTTAGGAAATGGCAGAGATACTGGTTTACCTATAGCAGGCAATGTAGCAAAGTCTTCTGCCCACATTAAAGAACTTCTCTTTCTTCCAAAACCAAATACAACAGATGGTCTTGTGCAGGCAATACTTACGTTATGTTTTTTTATAAATTTTTGAGCCATAAATTCGTTAAGCAACTTCATAACAGCATAAGTAAAAGATTGATGTTGTAATCCACAATAATCATCTTCATGAACAGCTTTATTTCCATAAATAGTTTGTGAATTTCCATAAACACTTTCACTGCTTGGAAAAATCATTCTTTTAATATTATAATTAACGACTGTTTCAAATAAATTAGTCATTCCTACGATATTTATTTTTGATCCTTTTACAGGATCGCTATCAATCATATTACTCATTTGATATCCACAGCAAATCATATGGGTAATATTATTATTATCAAAAATAGAGTTAATATTTTCTTTAGAAGAAATATCTAGCTCAATAAGATTAATCTTATTTGTGTCAAGATTATATTTTTTTAGATATTCAAAAAAAGAAGTTTTTTCAGTTTGAACATTAATATCAGTAGCTACAACTTTGATATCTTTCAATAAGAGTTGTTTTATAACTCTTTTTCCAATAAAACCTGTTGCCCCTGTAACTAAAAATTCCATTTTTTTACCTATTATGTTTATATAAATAATATTAGGATGAATTTATATTTTTATATATGAAAAAATCACTTTAAATTTAAATATTTTGTTGTTTAAATGTTAATAGCTATAATATATTCTTAGATATGGTTAAATCTTATTATAATGCACCTGCTTTAGATAAAGGACTAGATATAATAGAATTACTTGCATTAAGTGCTGAGCCATTAACTCAAGCTCAAATTGCATCTCATTTAAATAAGACAGTTAATGAAATATATAGAATGCTAAACACTCTTAAACAGAGAGGGTATTTAGAATTTAATGAAAAAACAGATCAATACCATTTATCTTATAAGCTTCTAACTTTAGTTTCCTCATTTAGTCCAATAAAAACTTTAATTGAAAAAGCTCTACCAGCTATGAGAGAAATTACGACAAAAACCAATCACTCAATTCATCTCTCCATTTATACAGCTGGGAAATTATTAGTTATAGCACAACAAGATAGCCCCTCAGCTTTTAATTACCATGTAGCAGTCGGGGCTACTTTTGATTTACTTGAAACTTCATCTGGTCGAGTTTTGCTTACTTTTCAAACAGAACAAGAAAGAAAAAGAAGACTAGATAGAAGAAAATTATTTATGAAAATATCTAAAGAAAGAAATGTTACAAAAACAAAAATCAAAGAAATAGAAAAACAATATACAAAAAAGACTATACATAAAATTAAAAAGGATGGTTGTGAAATTGTTAAGAGTCTACAAATAGAAGGAGTTACAAATATTTCTTATCCTATTTATGATAATAGTTGTTATGCGATAGCAGCTCTAACAACCCCTTTTATTAGAAGACTTTATGAGAAGACTAGTGTTAAAGATACATCTGAGACATTAAAGTTTTACTCAATAAAATTATCAAAAGAATTAGGTTATGTGTGTTAATTTATGAGCAATTTTGTAGATAGACTTTCAAAACTTTACACAGGTGTTGTGCATGATATAATGCGTGATTTAGAATTTAAAAATTTTACTTTACCTCCAAATATTAGACCCAGTAAAGATAAGTATATTTTAGCTGGACAAATTTTTACTGTTGAGGGTCAAGTAGATCAATCACTTGATCACCATGAGTCATTATTAGCTTGGACCGGTTTTTTATCTAAAGCACCAAAAGATAAAGTTGTTATTTGTCAGCCAAATAATAATGAAGTTGCTTTAATGGGCGAGTTATCAGCTGAAACTTTACAACTTAGAGGAATAAAAGGATATATTGTAGATGGTGGAGCAAGAGATATGGATTTTATTTTAAAGATAGATTTTCCTGTTTGGAGTAAATTTTATACCCCAAGAGATATTGTAAAATATTGGAAACCAACGCAATATGAAGCAAAAATAAAAATTGGTGATACTGAAATCTTTAATAACGATTATGTAATAGCAGATATAGATGGAGTTATTATTATCCCACAAAAAAATATTGAAGAAATACTTATCAAATCAGAAGAGTTAATGAATACTGAAAATTTAGTTAGAAGAGATATTAGACAAGGAATGGATCCTCAAGAAGCTTATAAAAAATATAATGCTTTTTAATCTTTCTTTTCTTCTTTTCTTTCAACCAATAAGATATGCTCAGAATAACTAACACATTTTTTATTTTGGTTTAAAACTTCACAGGCCTCATTAACCTGTCCATATTTTGGTCTTTTCGGATCATCCTTTTTTTCTTTTATAGTGACTATTGTAGTGATTGTATCTCCAATGAAAACTGGGTTTGGAAATCGTAATCTTTCAAAACCATATGTAAAGGCTTTTGGATTAACTTTACCAGCTGTTAAAGCAATACCTATAGAATGAGTTAAACTAAATTGAGCTATACGCTGTCCAAATGGAGTAGATTTTGCAAATTCTGCGTCTATATGGTGAGGAAACATATCGCCAGTATGCATTGCATGCATTACAATATCTGTTTCAGTTATTGTTCTTCCTAGTGTAGTTCGTGTGTCACCAACATTATAATCTTCAAAATATTGTACTACTTCAATCATTTTTACCTCACTATATTATAAGTTATTTTACTAAATATTCCTCTAATTTGTTTTGATTTATTTCTATGCCTAAACCAGGTTTAGTTGGCAAGGCAATAGCCCCATTTACAACTTCATGTTCTTCCAAGACGAGTTCTTTTCTTAACTGAGACTCAGCAAGTTCCTTGGGAAGAAATTCTATAAAGGTACAGGTGGGAGAAACTGCAGATAGATGTACTGAAGCAGCAATACCTATCGCTGATTTCCAACAATGTGGAACAACCAATACCCCTTTATCTTCAGCGTATTGGGTTACTCTTTTAGCTTCAGTTAATCCTCCAACCCTTCCTACATCTGGTTGAATAACATCTACTTTTCCTTTATCTATTGTTTCCATACATTCAAAACGTGTTTGCAACATTTCTCCTGTTGCTATTCTAACAGGAGATAAGTGACTTAGTTTAGCCATTCCTTCTAAGTCCTCAATCCTAATAGGTGTTTCAATAAAATAAAGATTGTCTTCCTTTACCATTTGTAATGCGCGAAGTGCTGATTTCCAATCTCTCCAAGCATATGCAACATCAGCCATTAAAGTCATCTCATTGCCTACTGCTTGACGACATCTATGAACCATTTTTGCAAATTCAGCATCATCCTCTATTTGTATATTATTATGAGAATATGGACCTTTAATACATATTTCTAACTTAGCAGCTTTATAACCAAGTTTATTTGCTTTAGTTACTTTATCAACGAGACTATCACTATAGTCTTTTAAATTATCACCTTCAGGTAATAATGATGCATAGGGATAAATATATTCTTTAGTAGATCCACCAAGCAACTTCCAAGTAGGTTGTTCATAAATTTTTCCGCATAGATCCCATAGAGCCATATCAACTGCACCAATGGCACAAATTCCAAGACCTCTTCTGGATGTCATCATTGTTTTTTCATTCAGTTCATACCAAAGACCTTCTACATTTCTTGGATCTTTACCTATTAATAATTCTTTAAAACCTCTTCCAATAGCATGTGTTCCAGGGGCATCTATAATTGCTTTTACACCCCATGGATTGGTATCAGTTTCGCCAATACCATACAAACCAGTATCAGTAGTAATTTTAACAACTAAATTATCTTGAGCAGAACTACATGCATCAACATCAAAGTCTGGTATCAAAAGTGCGTAACATTCAACATTGGTGATTTTCATATATTTAGCCTACTATCTTATATTTACTCATTCAATAGAAAAAACAGCTTATTCAAGCTATTTTTAAGTAATTTTAAAATATTTATATACATTTTCTTAGTTTTATATTTAAATCCCTTTATTAAATATGAAATTTTACTGGGAGGTAATATGATTAAAAAATTAATTTTTGCTACTACATTAGTGATAGCAAATATTTGTTTTTATTCTTCTGCAAACGCTGCAGGTGAATGTGTAAAAGTAGTAACGCATGAATGGCAGGGAGAAAATAATAAAGCGGATCCTGCTGTTCAAACAGCTATGGATGATACCATTAGAACTTTTACAACGAATGAAGGTTTAGTAAGAGTTGATAATGGATTTACCCCGCAACCATTACTAGCTACATCTTGGGAAAGTAATGCTGATGCAACTGAATGGACTTTTAATTTAAGAAAAGGCGTTAAGTTCCATGATGGTTCTGATTTAGATGCAGGCGATGTTGTTTGGTCTTATAAAAGATTGTTAGATCCTGCTGTTCAATCTAATTCATTTGCTATTCTTGACCCATTTTTGAAAGATATTGTTGCAGTTGATGATCATACTGTAAAATTTATTGCTAAAGCTCCAACTGTTGAGTTGCCTTTACAAATTAAAACTAAAGGATCAGGCATAGTGCCTAATGGAAGTACAACAGAAATGTTACAAGTTAATCCTATGGGTACAGGTCCTTATCAATTAGTTAATTTCAAGCCAGGTGCAAGTAAAGATACATTTGTAAAGCATAATGATTATTGGCAAGCAGGTTTGCCTAAACATGATTGTATGGAATTAATTCCAATACTAGATACTGCAGCTAGAACAGCTTCATTACTTGCAGGTCAAGTAGATTTAATACCTGTTATTGATCCTGCATCAGCAAAATCTTTAAAAGGAAATCCTATGGTTAATCTAGATATATCATCTGGAGGAAC
>MDTG01154454.1_pt1 | contig 16436 bp, 21 predicted proteins | sample 811421 | NCBI WGS metagenome assembly MDTG01 (sample SAMN05326645, study PRJNA326480) | marine metagenome | isolation source: seawater | place: Pacific Ocean: South East | collected 2011
AGGATGTTGCTACGGCAGAATGCCTCAGCGTCTCCACATGCTTCAATCAAGTCTAACGTTTGGATGCTGTCGTTACCAGCAGAATAGTGTTGTCCATAGGTTCCAGAAATGTAATCACTTAGCTCTTTCAACAGAGCGTCTTCATTGTATTTTCTCATATATTATGGGGCGAAGATGTACTCCAGTTCATCATGATAGCATTCAATGACGTTCCCGTCAACTGTCCGAACATAAAGTTTGAATCCTTCACCATCAAGAATTTTATAAGATCGCCCATCTTTAAGACGGGCAATATTACCACGGTAACCGTGAAACTCATTCGTCATCAGTAGTTTCCTCAACTTTGTCATCAATTTTTTCATAGAGAGATAAGAAAGATTCTTTAGTCTCGTCATCAAATCGATTGACACAAGACTCAATTGCTTTCATTCGTCTGCCAAAGATCTTGTAAGCAGTGACGATGTGTACCAAACGGCGAGTACTAATGATCTCATCAATACCACCATCGTTGAATGTTTTACGAATGATGTCTGCCCAATCAACTAGACGAGTTACGAACTCATCGTCATTACAGATCTTAGCAAGAATCTTAGCTTCAATAGCAGGAGTGGGATATTGTTGCTCAAAAGTGAGAGCAAAGCGTTCTAAGAATGCTTCGTTAAGAACGTTGGTGCCAATGAACCTACCATCATCAGAACCCTTACCCTTAGTGTTGGCAGTAGCAATGACATTGAAACCCGCGGCAGGTGTCACATACTTACCAATCTTCTTCAGGAACACACCCTTGCCTTCAAGGATGGATTGGAGACAGAGGATTTTGTTAGAAGCAAGGTCAACTTCATCGAGTAGCAAGATTGCTCCACGTTCGAGTGCTTCCACGACAGGTCCGTTATGCCAAACAGTTGACCCATCGACAAGGCGAAAACCACCAATAAGATCGTCCTCATCAGTTTCAATAGTAATGTTTACACGAATCAGTTCACGTCCTAGAGCAGCACATGCTTGCTCCACAGAGAACGTTTTGCCATTACCAGACATACCAGTAATGAAAGCAGGGTAGAAAATATTAGAACTAATAATTTTCCTCAGGTCAGTAGCGTTACCAAAGGACACATAGTTAGGATCCTTAAGTGGAACAAGATTGGTAGGAGAAGTAACAATCTCTTCAAGCTGCTCTCGTACCTCGTCAACAGTCAGGTTCCACTTACCACGACCAGACTTATATGGTTCCATACGGTTAGCAATAGTAGCGTAAGAATATCCCATGTGCTCGGCACCTGCCTTTAGAGCAGCAGTACCGACTTCAGTACCATAGTTGTTCTCGATGTAAGAGAACAGTTGGATCATATCGACTTGAGCAGGACGAGGCATTTGCTTTGGTTGTTGATGAACTTAGTATAAGGGCAGAGTGGGGCAGAGTGACTCTGCCCTATGACAGTTTAAGAAATGACTGTAGCGAAGGAAGAGAGGATCTTTTTGTTGGTGGTCTTTGCCTTGAGCATTGAACGGAAAGACTTACTGATTGCTGTCTTCTTAGCACCTTGCTCAACATCAAACTCAACATCTGATGATAAAGAAGATTGACCAAGAACATAAAGAGAATCATAACCAAGACCATTTAGTTCCCAAGACTTGAGCTTTCTCCACTGCTTCATGATGGCATCGTGATCGTAGTTCCACCCATGAATAGCTCTGTATAGGGTACTAAAATCAGTACCACTGCCAATACGAAACCCAACAAAATTAACATTGGTAAATGTTTCTTTTAAATTTTCTAGAAGAATAGTACTAAGACTATCTTTCTGATCCCAATCGAAGTGACGATAGGTTCTACCCAACTTACGATCACGAAGGCAACAGTTGCCCTGGACACTACGACATCCAATATAGTCAGTTAGTTCTACGTCATAACTAAGATTGTTTGCCTCTCCATCTGTAAGGATACAAACATTTATTTTCTGGACACCACTAGTCCGTTGGAATTTAGGGATAAGAGTCTTAAGTGTAATAAGACTTTCGTTTAAAGGTGTCCCTGAAAGGTCAAGACCCATGGGGATGTGATAGTAAACACCACGACTACCATAGTAGTTAGCAAGACGATAAAGATTACGAATGCTAGTATCAAACGTTTTACTATCAGCACGGGATGTAACCAGATTCAAAAGAGAGAATCGTTTGTTGATAGAAAGAGAGTTGTGCTTACGTTCGTAAGGATGCTGCGGATCATCAATTTCGTCATCTCCCACAATAACTCCATTATGCCATTCATATGTAAAAGCATAAACCTCAAAAGGAATCTGAACTTTACGACAGAACCAGCAAAGATTGAGTAGTTGTTTAACTGTGTCCATGAGAACATTACTCATAGAGCCAGACCAATCAAGAATAAAAATCATGCCATGGTTTTTACCATCAGGCAAAACAGTTACACGTTTAAACACATCATCATTATACTTATAAGTATGAAGTTTGCTGGTGTCAAGAACACCAGTTTTAGACTGACTTGTTCTAGCATAAGCGTCAGCAGATTTCTTACATTCAAATTCTTTCACAAGATAGTTGACTTCTTTCTGTGAAGATTTCTTGAACTCATTATACTGTTTATCTGGTTCCTCAAATATGTTACCCCAATGTGGTGAGCGTACATTACCAAGTTCATCCCAGTATGTATTGATATAATTCTGAAGTTTATCATGATCAACAATGATCTTAGATAGATCTACTTCAGGTGTTTCTAGATAAACAGGTTCAGGAGAATAACTACGTTGATCAGTTAAGTCTTCAGCAGATTCATCAAATGCCCTTTGAGTATGAGATTCATAGTCATCACCACCTTGTTTCCCACAAGAAGGAGGTTCAACATGGGCTTCATCATTGCCATCACCATTAGCGTCTTGATCGGAATCATCACTAGTTTCTCCATTACCTTCTGATTGTGCTTCTACTGATGTGGATTCTTGTCCCTCATCAGAAGACTGTGGAAGATTAACAGGAGTATCTTCTTTCTGTTCATTCAGAAACTCTTTGAGTTCACGACATAAATCAATAACTTCCTTAAACGTTTCCAAAGCAGATACCTTATCAACAAATACTTGTTCTTGTTTGTTGAAAGGAATGAGAGAATAAGCACCAATCTTGAAATGAAGATTGATACGATCAATTAAGTTGAACTTTGAAATATCTTGGTTGGATATGTCGAAGAAATCTTGATCGTTTAACTCTTGATAACCATTATAAAAATCTTTGCTCAGTCCAGCATATCTACGCTTCATCAATTTTTCAATTCGAGCATCTTCTACAACGTTAATAAAATCTTTAGGAATAGAAGAGTCCCACATATCAGCAGGTGTGAATAAAGCATGTCCTACTTCATGACCAACTAAAAGATCATAAACAACATTAGATGCTTTATCCCACAAAGGGAGAGTCAGTACCCTACTAAGGACATCAAAGGAAGCAGTAGATACCTTACGGTGTTCAACCACAAGGTTTTCAGTAGCAAGCAGCCTGGCAAGATTACCACGTATTTCTTGGGTGAACATAGGTTTCTCTTTGTTTCTCCACATACTATAAGACCCCTAGCGTAAGCCAGAGGTCTTGAATGGACAGATTGTCAAGTGGTACTAGGTGGTGATTTAGGTGGGGTCGCCTTAGGTTTACCATGAAGTTTTTCTAATGCCGCTCGGAGTTCAGGAGTATCATTATACTCCCAAGTGTCGCCAGATTTTACTACAAGAGTTTTTTTAGTCATATGTCTCCTATTTATTAATCGGTTTCTATTTGGGACTCAGCAGATACACTAAAGTTTTTAACCTTCTCGAAGGTAACAGTTCTATCAAACTTACCTTCTAAACTTTCTTTATGACTAATGACAAACACATTTGTGTTCTCATCAAAGTTACGTAGAATCCATCCTAACTCACTTGTGCCGTTTTGATCAAGAGAACCATCAAAGATCTCATCTAGAATAAGGAGGTTAGTATCCACACTATTCTTAAGTTTAGCAATACTACGCCAAGTGAGCAGAAGAGCAAGATCAATACGAGATTTTTCTCCCTCACTGAAAGATTCGTAAGAGAAAATATCTCGGAATCTAGATTTAATAGTTTCCTCAAAGTTTTCATTTAGAGTAAAATTAACATAAAAATCCATCCGTCTAAGATAATCAGTAATTATCTTATTCATAACAGGTAGGTATCTTTTGATAATTCTACTCTTTATTCCATTGTCTTTCAACAATTGAGAGGCAACACTTAAAGTATCTTTATCTTTTTTAGATGATACAAAAACTTCTTTAATTTTTTTCTTCTCTCCTACAAGAGAAGCAAGTTTTTCAAACTCTTCTTTCTTACTGTTAGTAGGAGAAGTCAGTTCTCCTATCTCTAGTTCACGATCAGCAACTTGCTGATCAATAGATGAGATCTCATAGTTGAGTTGATTGATAACAGAATTGATTTCAACAATCTGTTCAGACAGCTCTAAAAATTTTGATTCCCGTTTTTCTTCTTGCTGAATAGATTTTCCAAGATCAGCAAAGCCTTTTTCTAAGGTCAGTAATTCGTTGTCACCCTCATTAATCTTTTGATCTCGGAAGTCTTGACCAATCTCCTGTGTACATGTAGGACACACATGATTGTTAATAAAGAACTCGGTTTCTTTTTTACAGATGGCAATCTTTTGTTGGATTTTTACCCGAAAAGTATTGAGTTGTTTGAGTTTCTTTTTATTATCAGCAAGAGTTTTCAACTCAATGTTGTAGTCAACAAGAGCTATGTTTTGATCAGAAACATTTTTCAATGTTTCTGACTTATCATTCTTTAAACTTTTAATGATTGATTGTTTCTTTTCAATCTCGGTTTTTGTTTTTTTCTCCAATTCAAACATAAAGTTTTTTTGGAGATCAATTTTATCAGCAACCAATTTTAACTGATACTCAAGATCTTTAAGTTCATCGGTATTCTCCCTCATCTTATCTTTCAATTTAGTATTCATAACCGAAAAGATTTGAATATCTAAAATGTCTTCGATAATTTCTCTACGAGCTGGCACAGGCAATCTCATAAAAGGAACAAAGGTCGAAGAACCAAGAACTACAATCTGTGTGAAAGATTTGTAGTTCATCTTAAGAACATTTTGTTCTAAAAGTTTTTGTTGATCAACAACAGACGCTTCTTGATTCCACACTTGACCATTACATTCAATTTCAAACTTATTAGGTTTGATACATCTTGTAATTTTATATTGACTTTTGCCAATACTAAACTCTACCTCAGCAACACAGTCCTTTTCATTAATACTGTTAACAAGCATAGGCTTGTTGATCTTACGAAAAGGTTTGCCGAAGAGAGCAAAGGTTAGAGCGTCTAAAACTGTACTTTTACCAGCACCATTAGTACCAATAATTAAATTTGTTTTATGAGTTGTAAGATCTAATTCAGTAAATACATTGCCAGTTGAAAGGAAGTTCTTCCAACGGACTTTCTTAAAACAAATCATTCTAAATTTTTCGGGGGAATCAGGAAGTCGTCTTTGGTAATTATAGCATACTTATGAAATCTTTCCTCGCATGCTCCGATAATTATTTCTTTTTCTATCTCTATAATTTGTAGTTTAGGTCCAGAATCATTATCTAGCATCATAAAGTTATATCGTTCAGCATCATCTTCACTTTCAAATATAGGAATAATTTGATCACCCTCGTCATCGACGACAGAAAACACACCGTCTACTCTACTTTGAAGTGTAAGAATGTACATTATATTGCTTCACAACTTTCAATATATAGAGATCTCATAAGATTCTTAAGTTCGGTTTTATCTACAGACACATCTACTTCATCAACATATTCGTTCAAAAGAGTGATAGTGTCTTTGATTTCCAAATTAATTTCTTCGTTTACAGAATCTTCAGTAATTAAATTCTCTATGATTTTAATGTCGTGTACCCCAACATCATATAAACGATCTACCAAAGACTCAAACATATAGTAGTCAGTCTTTTCTTCAACAACAATCTTAATATACTTGTCAGCATATTTAGTGAGATCTATTTTATCGTAATTGGTAATTTTATCGTTGTAAAATATTTTATCAAAGATTTCAAAAGGATTAATTACTTTCTCTAGTTTGTTAATTGGAGGTTCGTATAGATGAAATCCTCGTTCATCTTTGTAATCATTCCAGAACATCTGATAAGGATTACCCAGATATGTAATGTTACCCTTGGTTGATTTATGGTGGAAGTGACCAGAGAACACTTGCTTGAATCGTTTATAGATCTTTGGATTCATACCATGTTCCATCTTAAGACCAGGAGTCACCTCAAACCCGTCGAGCTCAAGGTGTCCCATGACGATTTCGGCATTCGTGCTTTCAAGATGCGATAACGTTTCTTCTTGATTTTCTTTATTAATCCAGGGGACGAAACAAATTGGAGTATCTTCAATGTAAGTAGTACACACTCCATTGTATACCTGAATATTCTCATAGTCTTTTAGTAGTAGTTCAGGAGAATTAATCTCGTTGGTATTCTTATAGTAAACACAATGATTACCAAGAATCATATGAACAGTGATGCCCATATCAGCAAGACGATCAAAGTAAGACCTACGAATGCGACTCCAGACATTAAAATCAATGCCCTTCCTGTTGTCAAATGTATCTCCGAGATCAATGATCTCTGTAATTCCTTGTCTTTCAAGCGTTGGAAAAAAGATTTCATCATAAAATTTTTCAAAGTATTTCCAAAAGATTACAGAACCTTTACGACCATCTAGATGCTGATCAGTGATTAAAGCAACGGTCACAGTTTAACACCCATAGTAACCCCAGTGACAAAAGTATAATCATCAAGTGTGCCATCTTGTAGACACTTGAGATGCCATCTAGTCATAGTAATAATTCCTTCCTCAGTAGCACCAGTAAGAAAGTTAGCACCAAGGGGTTCTTTCAGTACACTGGTATAAAGACCGAACATAGTTTTCTTAACGTAGAAAGCATCATCAATCCAAACCTGATCATCAGGAATATTCTTTTCGATAGTAGGATTAGATCCTAGACTAGTCGCTAGCGTTGTCTTTTTCTTTTCCATTTTTACCAAATCCAAAAGGGTCTGCTGATTTTTCTTCCAATGCTAGTTTCAATGCGATAGTGCCAACTGCTTCCATACATTTAAGAATGTCTTCTGTCTTAGCACCGTCACCAAGTTCTTTGGCAACGTACCAATACTTTGGCCAAAATGTTTGACCTGCCAATTCGTAATCTTCGAGTGTTAATAGTTTCATCGATTCATTCTAATCTCAACGTTTTCTTTAATACTACCCATGTCAGCATAACTAGAGTTCATATCATTACCATAGTCATCTGTGTGCATGACATGATCGAAACCAGTCTTCTCCAAGATTTTTTGCTTGATGTCGTTCTGGCGTTTCTCTTTCTGAATCCCACGAAGGAAAGCGTAGTAGATAATTTGAGTGAAGTAAGCAAAAGGGTTCTTTGATTTTTCAGGATCAAAGTTGTTAATGTACTGAACACAATTTTCTACACCATCGGAGATCATGTCTTCACGAAAAGTGTAGTTAACAAAATTAGGTTTGTAAGAAAGATGGGTAGCGATTTTAAGAAAGCAATCACCAATGTAGTGAGGAATCCTAGGTCGTTGAGTACCTTTCTCTTCTGCTTCACGGACTTTACCTTTAAAGACAGTGATAGCTTCTAGAAAGTCTTTGTTATTGACGTAGTACTCGGTGTTCTTCTTTGACATAAGACATGTTTTGGTTTGCTTACTTTTAATCAGTATAGTCTATCACTAAGATCTTGTCAAGCTACTTGACAAATCCTCAGAACCTTAGTAGGATAACTCTGTCAGGGTTCAAAGGGAATGGCTTAGCTAGTCTTATATATCTTCTCTAATGTTTTCTTTGTTTCATTAATTGATCCTAGATATCCCATGCTTGTGGATAATTTACTAGGTGTCACTCTGCCTGGTTCATCGTTGCTATCATCAGTTGATGATTCATCAGTTATTGTTAGGTAATATCTTTCGACTCTTTTATCTAACTCGGTCATTGTTAAAACTTTATCCATTGAAATGATAAAAGAATCATCGTATGTTGAATGAATCCATTCGTGTAAAACAAATCCATCAACACTTTGACCTAATCTTTTATGTTTAACCATCTCAACTTTCATCGGTTTGAAAAGAAATAAACAATTGTCTTCTTTAACATAAGAGACTTTTGCAACTATTTCTTCTCCACTAATTAATTTAATTGTTGAAAAGAATTCTTCTTCCATATTATTTCATTTTAATTGGTATGAGCTCATACTTAAAATTTTCCTCCTGGTAGATCTTGATTCGTTCTGTCAAGTGATTGAGTGTGTAATTGGTTCTACTATTGGAAGAGATATCGTCAGCGATATCATATAATGTTGCTATATCTTTGCCTTCACCTTTTCTGAGCACACGTCCGATAGACTGAAGATTACGAACACGTGATTTACTTGGTGAAGCAAAAATAATATTATGTAAACGTTTAATGTTAATGCCTGTAGAAAATGTTCCGTAAGAAGCGATGATAATAGCGTTGTCCTGAGTTTCCGTAAGTTTACGAACCTCTTCTCTATCCTCTACATCTGTACCACCATGAACAAAGAAAATTTCACGGTCTGCTATATTACTATTTATTAATTCATAAAGAGGTTCGCCATGTTTTTCTACGTAGTTGAATAATACCAAAGTATTACCTTCAATATCTCTAACTAAATTTTTAATAAGGTTATTACGTTGTTCATGCCCAACAATGTATTCCATCTCGGCATGATAGTCTTCAAAATATTTGTATTCGTGCTTACATACAAGCACTTTAATACGAAGTTTGGAAAGATGTCCTTGCTTGATTAGATCATCTGTCCTAGTAACCTTCTCACAGGCACCGAAGAGACCCTCTAGCACCCACTTATGAGTCTTACTACCATCTAGTGTACCTGTGAACCCAAAGCGGTACTTAGCGTTGTGTAGCTTGGTCATGATGCCTGTCAGACTCTTCGACTTAAATAGATGTGCTTCATCACCGATAACACAGTCAATGTCATCGAAGTATCTTTTGGGAAATTTATAGATTGATTGCCAGGTTGAGATGACAACTGGTTTATCAGTATTCTTATCTTTGCCCGAATAAATGGTGTGACAATAATCCTCGGCGTTCCATCCATAGTCTTTAAAATCTTTTACCATCTGTTCTACTAGAGATGTAGTAGGAACAATCAATAGAATTTTTTTATTTGCAGCAGCATAGTACCTCACGATACTGTAAATCATTAGAGATTTACCAGAACCTGTAGGTGACAAGAACAATCCTCTGTTATTCTTCAGTGCTTTATACACTGTCATGTATTGATAATCTCTAGGTTTGTACTTAGAGATGTAATTCATATAATCGGCAACACCTTTAGGAGAGACAAACTTATTAGGTTCTTCTACATTGCCATACCAATCATTAGATTCGTAAGTTAATTTATATCTTCGTTCATTACACCATTGTTTAAGATGAGGAAGTAATCCGCAATACAAATCACCTGTAGCAGGAAAGTACAGGTGAATCATTCCATCCCAGTATCTAAACCTGGGTTGCCTCTTTAGAAATTTTGCCTCTGGCAATTCAAAGGAGAAGTAATCTGCTAGTTCTTGATGAACATGTTGTTCAGAATTGAGAGTGAGGTATACCTCGTTCTTCTTCTTTACGGTAATCAGGGACATTAGTTTCCATTAATAAACTTTTCCCATTCAATAGCGTTCTTCACATGAAAGTTTCTTTGAGAAACCATCTTTAAAACATGATCTAAAAAATAAAGCATCTGATCAATGTACTTGATTTTTGCTTCTTGGTTAATGAGGTCTTCATCCGACTCAAGGTAGACTTTCATCTTGTCGGCTGTTTTGATACTAGATCCAAAAGGTTTTTCGGCGTAGACATGTGCTTCTGCTTCGCCTCCATAATACTCTCGTTTTTCACGTACCAATTTACGGACTTCAAATTCCAGACTAGTTTTAATCTGTGAAAGATCGGTGTAATGGTTTAAGTATTTATTATGTTGGAAAGGGATCTCCATTGAGATCTTACCTAGATCTGCTGTGTAGTTTTTGTTCTTAAATTCAAAATCTACATGACTGTCTGTTGCCCACTCTTCTTTAATTTTTTCAAATTTTTGATGTAGTTTGTCAAAATTCATGTTCTAGTTTTAAAATTTTCATCATGAATGGTATACCCAGTATACTTGAAAGTTACCTGAGCTGTAAAGTATTCAACATCATTTGTTGAAGCATCAAAGTTCATTTCAGATATACTAATTGGAAATAAGTTTTCAAAATTAATTACGTGGTTGACGTTGTATGCTGAAGTATAAATTAGCAGTTGACCATTACAATACTCTGGTTCTTCTTGTTCCATGTGTTCTTCTGAGACACCATTGGAACGAATCCAATCATAAATTGATCTCCAATTAATTAACTCTTCATCGACGATAAACGAAACCGTCAAGTCCCCGTATGTTACCCCGCCACCAGCTACGATAGGAAATTGACGGAACCTAGTGGGGACTTCAGTGAATGGCATAGTAACGTCAGGGAGGTTAACTCGCTGACAGAAAAAATCTACCCCTCTAAACTTTTCCAGCGCGAGTTTAAATCCTACTGGAGAGAGATAGTTTCTATTACTAATTTGTTCCTTGTACCATTCAGCAGGCATATGTCAACTTCCCAAGCATTACTATTTAGTGTAATATGCCTGGTAGTATGCCACAATGCCATCACAGCGAGCGTTGCCTGTGGAGACCCAATCGTGTACACATTCGTAAATGCTTTGGTTGGAGTAGCGTGGAGACCCGTCTGACGAGAGTTCTGATCCAAACTTCTTGAGCAGAATGTTTAGTCCCTGAGCACGTACCTTCATACGGTCATCAGAATAACGCCAGTCATCAGTCATCGACACTGTTCCAGAAGTCATTCCAGTCATCTTCAGTTGCTTCAGAAATATTCTTACTAATCCTAGCACGACGTTTTGCCTGTGTCTCCTCGTCTGTGTCAGTTAGAAAATTGTCTATGAAGTCTAAGTCTTTTCTCATTGTCTGTATTCCTGTAAAACTTTTAGAACTTCATTATAGGCATAATGAGCACCGTCTGTGAATTGACCAGTGTGTCCAGTTTTTGCCACTCCATCCTGTTCATAAAGTTCCGTCTTCAATTTATATATTCTGGCCAACATGTCAACTTTAAGCATTGTGCTTCTAGGCATAGTATGTACTCATCATACATCTATTTACCCATAAGTTTCCTTTGTTCGTATATGCTGATATTTCTGTTATGGACTTCAACGTAAAAAAACATATGTTTTTCTAACTCAAAATATGGTATAACATAAGATGGGATACTAGTAAAACCACGGTGTACTGCTTTGTTTACTCTTGTGTGACCATCCAATACAGAATACAAATATTTTTTGTTAATAACATCCGTTGTTATAATTGGATATGATAAATTTGTGTTTTTGTATTTGTCACTATTAAAATCTCTAGGACTATATTTACAATCTTTTATTAATATAGTTTTAATATTTTTTTTAATTAGTAAATGACGTAAATCTATGTGGTGTACATATACTTCTTGATTTTCAAAACCTTCTAATCTAACAGTGTTTTTAAAAATTGAAAATGATTTATTCCAAAAATTATTTGGAGTTTCATCCTGTTTTTTTATTTCACTTTGCCCACAGTATGCTGTATTATGTTGGTCCATAATCAGATCTCCATTTTGTTTAAAAATTTTAATTACTTTCCTAATTTCTTCCGCGGAAAAAACAATACATTCTACTTCGTTTATACCATTTCTTTTTAAAATTGTTATTCGATGTTTACCATCTATCAACATGTAACGTTCGTTATTTTTATTAACTAATCCTTCCACAACCCAAATAGGAAAACTAGTATCTGCTTTTAATAAACGATGGTCCTGAGGTGGTTCTGAAGATACATAAATTTCATCTATTGATATTTTTTGAGATTCTTTTTTTTCTGATAATGGAAACAAATCTTTGATATACAAACCTAAATTTAATCCTTCTAAATTAGGTTTGTTGAATTGTATGTGTGGTTTTTTAAAAAGTATTCTACCAAATACGAAATCTTTATCCATAATAACTCCATAAAAAAAGGGGGACCGAAGTCCCCCCTAGTATCTATAAAAGATAGATCACATAAGGTTCGTAACCTGTACACGTCTGTAGTACATGTTGACGTTAGCGGTGAGTGTCTCGCCATCAGGGGTGCCGTTGTAAGCACCGTTGGTGGTGACGAATGGGTTAGAAACCATGCCGTAACGAGTCTTGAAACCAATTTTTGGTTGGAAGTTGTTAGGGTCGATGGAACGAACCATTTGGAGAGGAACGTAAGGACAGTAGAATAGTCCAGCGTCATAAGGGGAAGTACCCTTATAACCCATTACGTAGTAGTGCTTATCGCTAAGATTAGCAGAGTAAGGATCAACGAAGACCTTGATACGACCGTTGATAGTACCAACAGCGAGGTTACCAGTGTCATCGACAGTACCGATGGAAGGACCACCAGCGCCTGAAAGACCTGAGGAATAGTCAAGTACACCAGCCATGGCGAGAGCGGAAGCAACATCAGCAGAGCAGATGATGAAGTTACCTTTGCCTCTACGAGTGTCTTGGGCGATAGCGTTAGCGTCACGCTCGATTTGGAACAGAAGACCCTTGAATTTCTCAACGGACCAACGACCATTGCTGTCAACGTCTAGGTCAAAGATACCAGCGTTAGCAACGTTGTTCTGAGCGCCTTTCTTAGCAACGCTGTATACACGGCGTACAACCTCACGGTTGATTTCTGCTAGAACTTCGCTAGACAAGATGTTAGCAAGTTCTTGCTCGGCATCAAGACCATGGATTGCCTTAAGGTCTTGTGCTAGTTCCAAGGTGTATTCTGCTTTCAAAGCTCTGGACTTAGCAGTCACAGAAGTCTTCTCAATGCTGAATGACATCTCACGGAAGAGTTTGCCAGCATCGCCAGCTTGCTCTAGATCTTCACGGGAGAAACCTTGAGGAGTCTCGTAGGTGCCAGGTGAAGAATCGTTGAGGAGAGCAGGGTTGTTACCTTCTGCGTCGCCACCAACACCAGCGCCAGTTCTAGGGGTGTAAGCACCAGTAGTAGCGTCGAGACCAGCAGTGAAGCCAGCGTCGGGCTCGTTGAACAGTGCTTCTTCGCCGCCTTGGTTCTCGTAGCGAGATCTCATGGCGAAGATGAGTCCAGAAGGACCAGACATGGGCTGAACGCCACATACGTCATATGCCATCAAGTTAGGCATAGCACGACGTACTAGACTGATCAGTACAGGGTCGAAACCAGCAAGACCGCCAGTGTTAGCGGAAGCAAGTGCCGAACCAGCAGGACTAACGGTGCTAGCTCCTAGTGAGTTTACTGCTACTTCGTTGAGCATACCACGCTCTTCACGGATAGCTCTTTCTTGGTTTTCCAGGAGTACGGAGGTAACTGCTCTCTTATAGCGGTCCTCGATTAGAGGAGCCTCGCCATGGTTAAGAACAGGAGACCACTTTTCCTGGAGATGTTCTGCGTTAAACATTGTATCTCCGATGTTTGATAGAAAATGTGTTTGTTAATTATTTAGTGAATCACTGATTCCAGCGGTTCATAGCATTGAGGTACTGTGCCATTGCTGGGGATACTTCTTCTGCTTCTACTGGAGTTTCATCAGCAACTTCGCTGACTTTAGGAGCACCTTCTTTAGGGAAGTATGATTCCTTGAGTTGATTTACTTTCTTAGAATACTCTTCCTCAGAAGTAAATTCAATTCCTTCAGCAAGTGATGCTAGTTTGTCTTTCTGAGTGTCTACTAGATCTTCGGAAATTTCTTTCACGATAATCTGTTTAGCAGATTCATTCAGACGATTTTGAAGTTCAATATTAGCCTTAACCTGTTCGTTGAGGCGTTCTTCCATTTTACAAAGATCTTCAGTTACACCTTCGAGAACGTCAATTTTCTCGTCAGGAATATTAATGTAGTGCTCTTCAAAGAGACTCTTCAGACCAGTAATAAAGTCTTCGGTAATCTCATTTTTGATGCCACGGTCAACAGCAACTTGATTTTCCTCAAGCCACTTGGTGACAGCGTAGTTAACGGTGCCGTTAACATCTTCAGCAAGTTCTGCCTTGACAGATGCTACTTGCTCAGAAAGTTGAGCGGCATACTGCTCTTCAAGTTTTGCCCACTCTTCAGTGAGTTTCGACTTGACAGCAGCTTCAAAGATTGTTTTTGCTTTTTCAGCGAACTCTTCTGATAGTTCCGTACCCTCGATGAGAGCAGCAATATCAGCAGTTACATCGAGTTGTTCAAACTTGGGTTTGATAGGATAGGTTACATTACCACCCATCTTAGTACCGTAGGCAATTTCTGCTCCGAATGAAGGGGCAGTGCCGTTAGGTAGATCCGTATTAGAAGCACCACGATTAGGTTCGCCAGAGATGCCACCCGAAATAGGAGCAGCAGCCTTAGCACCAGGATTCTCGTCACCATCCTCATCATGTTCATGAGGAGTTGTGGTTACACTGTTGACTTCAGCAGGCGCTTTCTGACCGATAGCGATACCAGGCTGAAGAGGAGCAGCATGACCAGTAGCGCCTTCGCCAGCAGCGGCTTTAGCGTTAACAGCAGTTTGTGATTGACCTGTAGCAGCGGCGTCACCAGGAAGAACAGCTGCCGTCACCGTTGGCATAGGATCTTGTCCTGCCTCAGCGAGGACAGCGGCGTGCTCACTGGCAAACTCCTCAAATTTTTCGTTTAACATATCTGACATGTGAGTTTTCCTCGATTGTATCTAGTTATATTCTAAATTTATTTATGATATCAAAGATTTAAAGAAACGATCAAACGCGGAGATCATTTTTTCTTCGAGTTCAATTTTAGATGCTCTATTAATAGAGTCTTTCATTTCTTGGATTTCTTTTTCACGAAGGATACCACCTTCCCAAACCCACTCTTTACCTTCCATGATGCCATTGACAAAAGCATCTGGAGCAGAAGGATCTGCTACGATATCAGCAGCAGTGGCAAGCATAAAATCTTCGCCAACATACTTAACTCCGTTTTGTTCTTTTAGAGAACCCATTCCTCTAGAAGAAACCCCTAGTTGTACACCCTCTCCTAAAAGGTTCTTGGCAATTTTACCCATTGGTGTATCAAGAACTCTTGCTTTACCAATAAAATTATTACCTTCTGCTTTTAACGATGTGATCTTGTGAGATACTCGATCAAGATTGACCGTAGGACCATCGGGGTGTCCTAGTTCACCTAAAGCACGTCCAGGTTTTACGTACTCTTCGGAATACCTTTCAACTTCTTTGTTGAGTACATCGAAAGGATAGACTCTTCCATTGCGGTTTTTAATTTCCGATTGGAGGAATACACCCTCAATATACAATTGTTTTTTGCCATCTTTTTCCTCAGTGAGGATCTTGACGTTTTCGATGTTCTCTGTAATTAGTCTCATGGTTCTTCTGGAGTATCTCCTGTGGGTTCATCAAAGAACGTATTGGATACGGTCTTTTTGTATGTGTCAATAGTTTCCGAAGCTTTGGCATACAGAATATCCTCGATAGCATCGAGAGCATCTGCCCTTTTTTTGTCGGCAATTAAGTCAACAACATTCAACACTTCAGAATCTAGCGGTTGGTCACTCATGATTTAAATACGGGTTGTAAACTATTTATCAATTTTATTTGTTGGTAGGCGCGGAAGATGTATCTGGCATCTTTTTCATCTTGTCAATTTCTCTTTCGACACTATCATCTGCTGCTTGTGCTTCTAACTCTGGAGCAAAAGCACTATTCTGACGATCCATCATATCTAAAGAATTCATGTCCGCGGGATTCATAGCAAGACCAGAATTAATATCTGATGTAATTTGCTTATCCATCTCCTTCATATCTTTCTCAGTCTGCTGTAGAATATGACGACGGATGTAGTCAACAGAGAAATACTTACCTAGGAATGGATCCATTTGTGCTACAAGGTTCATACGCTGTAGCATCATCTCCTGTTCCTTTAGTTCGTTAAAGTGATTGTCGAACAGGAAGTCATACTGGATATGCTCTTCCATCTCATCCCAATCTTCAGGAGCAATTACTCCCTTGAGGATAAGTTGGGTCTTGAGAATGTCGTGGAAAAGTTCGCTAAATCTCTTACGTAGTCTTCCGATAAACTTGGTAAACTTGAGTTCGTCACGGAGGACTTCAGTGGTTTTACCGAGATTAAATCCTTTGTTATCGTCGGTGAGACGAGAAGGGGGAAGATTGAGAGAGTTATAAAGTTTCTTTTTAAAATACTCAACGTCCTTAAGTTCTCCAAGGTTC
>MDTG01257016.1_pt1 | contig 16436 bp, 13 predicted proteins | sample 811421 | NCBI WGS metagenome assembly MDTG01 (sample SAMN05326645, study PRJNA326480) | marine metagenome | isolation source: seawater | place: Pacific Ocean: South East | collected 2011
ATTAACAAAGAGAAAAAAAATTATAATTATAAAATTAATAAATCTACAAAAATTTTCCAATCGTTGAGAATTTTCGTAAACCAAGAAATAAGTGAATTAATATCTGGATTAATAAATGCATTTAATTTAGCACCGATTGGTAGTTATATCATTGTAGTTACATTTCATTCATTAGAAGACAGGATAGTAAAATATTTTTTTAAAAATTATTCTGAAGAGAAAAAGGTTTCACGTTATTTTCCAACCTCAAAAAATCAAAATAAAGTTTTTGAATTAATTAGTAAAAAACCAATTTTTCCCACTGATAAAGAAATAAAAAATAATCCGCCATCTAGATCAGCAAAACTAAGATTTGCAAAAAAAATTAATAATAGAGCCAATTTCGAGGAGTTTTTAATTAAGTTTAAAAATTTAATAGATATTGAAAAACTAGGAAACAAACTATGTTAAGAAAACTTTCAATATTAAGTATCTTAGGATTAATAATTCTAACAATATTTGTAAAGAATCATACTAAAAAATTAGACGAGAAAATATTTACAATTAAGGAAAATATAATTTATCTAAATAGTATAAAAGAATTAGTTCAATTAGATCATGATTATTTAAGTTCGCCAGAAAAATTGTTAGAATTACATAATTTATATTTCGTAGATGAGCTTAATCATACTTCAAGAGAAAATATTAAAAATATAAGTAATATAGAACTAATAGATATAGAAGATGTAGACAAAAATAATGAGTAGTGAAAATAATCTTTTTAGTTTTGAAAATGATTTCGATAAGGATGCTGGTAAATATGATAAAAACAAATTAATTATTTCATTTAATAGAGTTGCTTTTATATTTTTTGTTTTTGTTATTATTTTATTTATATTTTCGTTAAAAGCATTTTATCTAACAGGAAAAAAACTTCCCGAAAAAAAAATAATTGGTTCACAAAAAGAAATAAGAAGTAACATATTAGATAGAAATAATAATATTTTAGCAAAAACTATATTGACAAGAAATATTGGAATCAATCCAAATTTAGTTATCGATAAAAAAAAATTAATTTTAAAATTAAAAATATTATTTCCAAACAAAAATTATAATCTTGTAGAAAAAAAACTTAACGGAAATAAATTTTTCTATTTTGCAGAGGAATTAGATCCAGAAAATTATGAAAAATTAATTATGCTTGGTGACAAATCATTAATCCCTGAAAATAGAGTAACAAGAATCTATCCTCAAAAAAATTTATTTAGTCATATTATAGGGCAAATCGATAATGAAAATAAGGGAATATCAGGAATAGAAAAAAGTTTCGATAAAAGTTTAAAAAACTTAAATCAAGACCTCAAACTTACAGTTGATACTAATTTACAATATTTAATACGAGAGGAGTTAATTAAATTCCAAAATATTTTCAACAGTATTGGTTCCGCTGCAATTTTAATGAATTCACAAAATGGAGAAATTTTATCACTTATTTCTCTGCCTGATTATGATTTAAATAAGAGACAATTGCTCGAAGATAAAAATTTAATTAATAGAGCAACTAAAGGTGTGTATGAATTAGGATCTGTGTTTAAAACATTTACATACGCCCTTGGTTTAAATGAAGGTTTGATAGATCCTGACACAGAATTTAAAAATTTAGAAAAAAAAATTTATTGTAGCAAGTTTTCAATTAGAGAATATGATGATAAAATACCTTCCAATTTAACTGCTGAACAAATTTTAATTAGATCCGGAAATATCGGATCCGTAAGAATAGCCCAAAAAGTAGGTGAACAGAAATTTAAAAATTTTTTAAATGATTTGGGTTTACTAAAAACTCTAGAATTTGATATCGAGGAAATAGGTACTCCTTTAAAAATTAATTGGGGAAAGTGTAAACTTGCAACTTCAGCTTATGGTCATGGCATTACAACTACACCATTACAACTTGCAAAAGCTTATTCGATAATATCAAATGGAGGTTATGAAATAAAACCGACCTTGATTTTAGATAAAAACAAAAGAGATATTAGATACCAGCAAATTATTAGAGAAGATGTGTCAAAAAAAGTTAATTTAGCACTGAGAAAGATAGTAATTACTAAAGAAGGAACCGCTAGTTTTGCAAATATCAGTGGATATGAAATTGGGGGCAAAACTGGAACTGCTCAGAAATCTAATGCAGGTGGTTACTCAAAAAATAAGATAAATACTTTTGCATCTATATTTCCTTTCTCTGATCCTAAATATGTATTAATTGTAATGCTTGATGAACCAAAACCAAACAAGAATTATATATACGAGTATAAAGATGGTTCTGGATGGAGAATAAAAGGAACACAATTTAATACAGCAGGCTGGACATCAGTAGAAGTAGCAGGAAAAATAATTGAAAAAATAGGACCAATTTTAGCCACAAAATACTAAGATTTTAAATTAAATGTTATTAGGAAAAGTAATTAAAAATTTACATCAAAAACATAAATCAATTGAATTTAAAAATATTAGATTTAATAGCAAGGAGTGTAAATCAAATGATATTTTTTTCGCAATTAAAGGAAAGAAATTTAATGGTAACAATTATATTAATGAAGCAATTAAAAATGGAGCAAAAATAATTGTATCTAATTTAAAGTTTAATGGTTTAAACAAAGGTAATATCTTATTTATTTTTGAAAAAGAGCCCAGGAAATTATTATCTGAAGCCGCAAACCTGTTTTACAAAGAACAGCCAAAAAATATCATTGCAGTTACAGGAACAAATGGAAAAACTTCAATTGCCAATTTTTACTATCAAATTCTAAAATATAACAATAGAGAAGTTGCAACTATTGGTACGTTAGGAGTTACATCTAAAAAATTTAAACTTAAAACTGATAATACAACGTTAGATTCAATTAATATTCATAAAACATTAAAACGTATAAAAAAATCTAATATTGATAATGTAATAATTGAGGCTTCAAGTCATGGGTTAAAACAATTTAGGTTAAACAATATAAATTTTAGTACAGCTTTATTTACAAACTTGTCCAGAGACCATCTTGATTATCACAAAACATATCAGGATTATTTAAATTCAAAACTAATTCTTTTCAACAAATTAGTAAAAAAAAATGGCAATATAATTTATGATGATAGAGTTTCACAATCAAAAAAATTAAATTATATTTCAAAAAAAAGAAAATTAAAAAAATTCAATTTAGGAAATCATAAGTCTTTCATAAGGATTATTAATATTCAAAAAATTAATAATATTAAAAAAATAGAATTCGCAATGAACAATAAAATCTATTCATTTGAAACAAAATTGATAGGAAACATACAGATTAAAAATCTGATGTTTGCAATTGTTGCTGCATATTTATCAAAGATTAAAATCAAAAATATTTTAAGATCAATTAAAAAAATTAAACCAGTCCATGGAAGATTGGAAAAAATAGGTAATATAAAAAACAAATCAAATGTTATTCTTGATTATGCTCATACTCCAGATGCTTTAAAAACAATTATTTTAAATGTTAAAGAGGATTTTCCACTTAGTAAAATTTCTTTAGTTTTTGGATGTGGAGGAAATAGAGATAAGTATAAGAGAGCTATGATGGGATATATTGCAAGTAAGTATTGTGACAGCATTTATTTAACTGACGATAATCCAAGGTCTGAAAGTCCCAGTTTAATAAGAGATCAAATTAAAAAAGGATTGAAAAAAAATAAGTTTGTTGAAATTTCCTCTAGAGCTAAAGCAATTTCTCTTGCTGTTAAAAATCTTAATTCAGGAGATATTTTAATTATCGCTGGAAAAGGACACGAAACATATCAAGAATATAAAAATAGATATTTTTTTTCTGATAAATTAGTAATTTTAAAAGCAATAAGAAAAAAAAATCTAACTTTATCTACATCAATTAAAAATAATATTTTAAGAGAGTATTTAAAAAAAAATACTATTAAGAAAAATAAAAGTATTAATTATGCTTCAATAAATTCTAAAAAAATTAGCAAAAATTCTATTTTTATTGGCATAAAAGGAAAAAGATTTAATGGCAATCTGTTTGCAGACGAAGCCATCAAAAATAAAGCAGTAATAGCAATTTCAAACAAAAAATTTAATAATTCTAAAATAATATTTAATGAAGATCCCTTAAACTTTTTTAATCAAATTAGTAAAACATATAGAAAGTGTTTAAATGCAAATAATATTGTAATAACTGGATCTGCAGGAAAAACATCTGTAAAAGATTTGACGGGTTATTGTTTGAATAAGTTAACCAGAACATTTTACTCAAAAAAATCTTTTAATAACAAATATGGCGTGCCACTTAGTATCTTTAATACTCCACAATCAAAAAAATTTACAGTTCTTGAGGTGGGAATGAATAAAAAAGGAGAAATAGATCACTTAACAAAATTAATAAAACCAAATTTGGGAATAATTACAAACATTTCTTACGCTCATATTGAAAATTTTAAAAATTTAAACCAAATTGCAAAAGCTAAGGGTGAAATGATAGATAATATAATACCAAATGGCACCATGGTTATAAATATGGATGATAGGTATGGTGATCATTTTTTAAAAAAAGCAAAAAATAAAAAGCTTAAAGTAATTACTTTTAGTAAAAAAAAACAAAATGTAGATGTTTTTTTTCTTAATAAGAAAAGTCATAAAAAATATTTTTTATTTAATTTCAAAATAAAAAATAAAAAGAAATCTTTTCTGATTTCAAAAGATTTATCAAATTATAAAGAAAATATCCTAGCTTCGATAAGTGTATTAAGTAGCTATTTCGATATTGAAAAACTAAATAAAAAGTTATTCTTAGGATTTAAAATTCCTAAAAGTAGAGGTTCTGTAATTAATTATAAAAAAGGACAAAAAAAATTAACAATTATTGATGAGAGCTACAATTCAAATCCACTATCTTTAGAATTTGCACTCAAAAGATTTGATGTGACTTTCAGAAAAAAAGACAAAAAATTTTTATTAATAGGTAATATGCTTGAGCTTGGAAGATATGCTAAAAACCTGCATGCAAAAATCGCAAAATATATAAATAACTCAAATATTAATAAAACTTATGTTTATGGAAGTTTAACGAAACACACATTCAACAAATTAAAACCACAAATTAAGGGTAAAATATTGAGAAACAATATGGATATCATAAATTTAATAAAGAAAGATTTACCCAATAATAGCTTTTTAATGGTAAAAGGATCTAACTCAACAGGATTGAATAGAATAATTAAAAATTTATAATTTGATGCTCTATAATTTACTCACAAACTATTCAGACACTTATACTTTTTTAAATTTTTTTAATTTTTTAACAGTAAGAACAGGTTTGGCTGTAATAACAGCTATGGTGGTAGTTTTTTTAATTGGTGATAGGTTTATCAAGTATTTTTCAAACAAAAAAATAACAAATCCAATCAGATCAGATGGTCCTGAAGAACATTTAATAAAAAAAATTGGGACGCCAACAATGGGAGGTGTTTTAATTTTAATTGGCTTGTTTACAGGTGTTTTCCTTTGGGCTGACTTAAATAATCCATACAATTGGTTGTTAATTTTTATTACCTTCTCATTTGGTATGTTGGGTGCATTTGATGACTTTAAAAAAATTAAAAATAACAATTCAAAAGGCATTTCATCAAAAATAAAATTAACAATTCAACTTATTTTAGGTTTGATTTCGTTATGCATATTATATATTTTTATAGATTCTGATTTGACTAGTAATCTTTATTTCCCATTTTTTAAAAATTTAATCATAAATTTAGGCTGGTTTTTCGTGCCATTTTATTTGTTTGTTATTGTTGGTTCTTCAAATGCTGTAAATTTGACGGATGGTCTTGATGGTTTAGCAACTGTACCAGTAATTTTAGTTGCTGGTTGTTTTGCTTTTATTAGCTATGTATCTGGTAACATAATTTTTGCTGAATACTTGTTAATTCCTTATATAGAAGGAGTTGGAGAAGTTGCAGTGTTTTGTGGCGCAATAATTGGTTCATCTATAGGTTTCCTTTGGTTTAATGCTCCTCCTGCAAAAATATTTATGGGTGATACTGGTTCATTAGCATTAGGGGGATCTCTTGGTGCTGTGGGGGTAGTAACAAAACATGAGATAGTATTAGCTATAACAGGAGGCCTGTTTGTTTTGGAGGCCGTGTCTGTTATCGTTCAGGTTATCTCATTTAAATTAACGGGAAAAAGAATATTTATGATGGCTCCAATTCATCACCATTTTGAAAAAAAAGGGTGGCCCGAATCTACAGTTGTCATAAGGTTTTGGATAATCTCTCTAATCTTAGCAATGATTGGACTAGCTACGTTAAAATTAAGATAAATGTTTGCTAAAGAATTTTTTAGTAATAAAAAAATATTAATTTACGGTTTGGGCATTTCTGGTGAATCTTGTTTAAAGTATTTTTACAAAAAAAATAAAGTAAAAATTTTTGATGATAATATTCACTTGAAAAATGAGAGAAATAAAGACTTATTTTTAAATGAAAAAAAAATATACGAACAAAGATTCGATTTTATTGTATTAAGCCCAGGTATAGACATAAAAAAATGTAAGCTGAAAAAATTCTTAAAAAAAAATATAAAAAAAATAATTACTGAATTAGATATTTTTTATTTAACATTTCCTAAAAATACAAAAATAACAATAACTGGCACAAATGGGAAATCAACAACATGTCAAATGGTATTTGATATTCTAAATTCTAGCAAACTAGATGCTAGACTGGTAGGAAATATTGGAAAACCACCTTTATTAGAAAAAAAAATTAGTAAAAAAACAATTTTTGTTATTGAGGCATCATCATATCAAATATTTTATAGTAAATATTTCAAAACTGATTACGCTGTAATATTAAATTTAAGCCCAGACCATTTAGAAAGACACGGAAATTTGTCTAAATATGCAAATGCAAAGCTTAAATTAATTTATGATCAAAAAAAAAAATAAACAATCATTCATTGAAAATAATAATCAAATTATAAATAAAAATATTTCATATAAAAATATAAAGTCGAAAATTAATAAAATTATTTATAATAATGAAAATTTATTTAGAAAAAGAATTAAAAATATATATCTTTTAGATAAGAATAACTTAAAAAACATTCATTTTGTATACTCATTATGTAAAAAATTAAAATTTGCGGATAATAAAATTTTCAATTCATTAAATAAATTCAAAGGTTTAAAATTTAGAAAACAAATTATTTTAAATAAAAAAAATTTAATTATAATAAATGACTCTAAATCAACAAGTTTTGCATCAACAGTTGGACTTTTGTCAAGTTATAAAAATATTTATTGGATTGTCGGAGGTATGTACAAAAAAGGAGATAAATTTAATATAAATAAAAAATTTTATAGAAATATTACAGCTTATATTATTGGAAAAAATAAAAAATTTTTTCAAAATCAGTTAAAAAATAAGATCAAAAATAAGTACGTTGTTAATTTAGAAAAAGCTTTCTCAGAAATTAAAAATGAAATAAAAAAAAACAAAAATAAAAAAACTATTTTGTTTAGCCCAGCAGCGGCTTCATTTGATCAGTTTAAAAACTTTTTACACAGAGGAGAAGCCTTTAATTCAATTGTGAAATCAAATTACAAAAAATTATGATGAATAAATTTAATATAAATGAAAACTATTACAGTTGGTGGAAAAATATAGATAAAACAATTTTTTTATTAATCATTTTTTTTTTTATTGCAGGTTTATTTTTTTCTCTTGCATCTACATCTTTGATTGCATCTGATAGACTAAACACAAATTCTTATTATTTTTTTATAAAACATTTATCCTTTATTTTAATAGGTTTGCTCATAATGTTTGGATTCTCTCTTATAAAAGAGGACTATCTAATCAAAATTTCTGTATTTTTTTTTATTTTGTCCTTTCTTTTATTATTGCTTGTTCCCTTTTTAGGTGCTGAGGTAAAAGGATCCAAAAGATGGTTAGACCTTCCAGTCCTACCTAGATTTCAACCTGTAGAATTAATTAAACCATTTTATATAGTGTTTCTTGCATATGTGTTAAATTTAAAAAAATATAATTTATATATTAAATATTTGTTATCTATATTTTTGATTGTCCCAATTATTTTATTGCTTATATCTCAACCAGATATAGGTCAATCTATATTAATTATTTCAACATGGTTGACCTTAATTTTTGTTTCTGGAATAAATTTATTTATTTTTTTTGGGTTGTTTGGTTTTCTAATATTTCTTCTTTTATATCTAATTTTTTTTGTAGAAAAGTTTGCTTATATAAAGATAAGAATTCTCTCTTTTTTTGATAGCTCTTCAAATAATAACTTTCAATCTGAAAAAGCTTCTGAAGCAATAATTGATGGCGGTTTTTTTGGCAAAGGTATTGGAGAAGGCACTTTAAATTCTAAAATTCCAGAGGCCCATACTGATTATATAGCATCAGTAATTTCTGAAGAATTCGGTATAGTTATAATTCTTTTAATTATGATCTCCTTTATATTCTTAGCTTATAAAATTTTTAAAAAAATCAGAGATACAAATGACAATTTATTCAAGATGATATTGCTAGGATTAATATCACTATTAATGATGCAAGCTTTTATACATATGGGTGTGAATTTAAGAGTTTTGCCAACTACTGGTATGACCCTTCCTTATCTAAGTTATGGAGGATCTTCTATAATCAGTATTTCAATTATTTCTGGCATTATTTTAAATTTAACCAAGAGAAAGGTCGTATAGTTGAAAAAAATTTTAATCTCAACAGGTGGTTCAGGAGGACATGTTATTCCCGCAATTAATATATACGAACACTTAAAAAAGGATTTTGATATTAAGCTTTACACTGATTTAAGAGGAGCGAAATATTTACCCAAAAACGTAGACAAAGTTATATTTGATGTTAAAAATATTCCTGAAAAAAAATTTTTTTTTCCAATAAAAATAATTCTGATATTTTACATATTTCTTAAATCAATAATTCATTTAAAAAAAAATCAATTTGATATTTTAATAAGCACAGGAGGATATATGTCATTCCCCTTAGCTTTGGCCGCTAAGTTATTAAATACAAAAATTTATTTATTTGAACCAAACTCTACAATTGGCAGATCAAATAAAGCTTTACTAAAATTTTCAAAAAAAATTTTATGTTATGACAAAGATTTACAAGGTATAAATAATAAATATAAAGACAAAATTGTCGAGATACCTCCAATTTTAAATAAATGTTTTTATGAAAAAATACCGTATGAGCCAAAAAAAGATGTTTTCAAAATACTTATTTTAGGTGGCAGTCAATCGTCTTTATTTTTTAGTAAAAATTTAAAGCCAGAGTTGATTAAATTGTCTGAAAAAGTTAAAATTGAAGTTACTCAACAGCTATCTAAAGGGCTGGATATCAACAATTACAAATTAGATTATGATAAATATAATATTAAACATAGATTATTTTTTTATGAGGAGGAATTTTTATGCAAAAACCAAAATTTTGACTTAGCAATATCTAGATCTGGCGCATCATCTTTAGCAGAGTTATCCCATCTAGAAGTACCATTTATTGCTATTCCATTTTCTCATGCCACCGATAATCACCAATTTATAAATGCAAAAAAGTATTTTGACCTAAATTGTTGCTGGATATTAGAGGAGAAAAACATTAATTCTGGAGATATATGTCAATTGATTTATCAAATTATGGTAAATAAGAAAAATTATCTTGAAAAGAAAAATAACTTAAAAAAACTTAATGAAAATAAATCTTGGGAAAATATAAATAAAATTATAAAAAAATATTTAAATGACAATTAGTTTAGGCAAAAAAGAAATAATCCATTTTATTGGTATTGGTGGGATAGGAATGAGTGGCTTGGCGTTAATTATGAAAGATCTAGGTTTTAATGTTAAAGGTTCAGACCAGCAAAATGGAAAAAATATTGATAGATTAAAAGTAAATAAAATAAATGTTCAAATAAAACATAGAAAAAAGAATTTATCCAACGCCACAATAGTAGTTGTATCTTCAGCAATTAAAAAAAATAATCCAGAGTTTTTACAGGCAAAGAAGAAAAAAATACCGATTTATAAAAGAGGTGAAATGTTAGCAAGCATAGTTTCTCTTTATAAGAATGTTGTAGTTTCAGGTTCACATGGAAAAACAACAACCACCTCCATTGTATCTACAATTTTTTCAAAATCCAAATTGGATCCAACAACTATTAATGGAGGAGTGATAAATTCAATTGGAAATTCTGCTAAACTTGGAAAAGGTGAATGGTGCGTTTTAGAGTCAGATGAGTCTGATGGTAGTTTTCTTCAACTTCCCTTCACTTATTCAATCATAACCAACATTGATGACGAACACATCGAGCATTATGGTTCAATCGAAAATTTAAAAAAAAATTTCATAAAATTTGCAGAAAAAACACCCTCATTCGGAAAAACACTAATCTGTTTAGATGATACAAATAATAAATCAATTTTAAGAAAAATTAAAAATCAAAATATTATTACTTATGGACTGAGTGAAAAATCAAATTTCAAAATTAAAAATATTATACTAAAAACCAATTTATCAAAGTTTGATTTGGAAATTAATTTACCAAATCAAAAGAAAAGATTTATAAAAAATTTCAAAATACCACTAATCGGAAATCATAATATAAGAAATTGTTGTGCATCGGTTGCTATAGCAATCATGATGGGCATTTCTGTAGATCTAATTAAAAGGTCTATATTAGAATTTAAAGGTGTTCAAAGAAGATTTAATTATATTTTTGAAAATAACAAAAGTATTTACTATGATGATTATGCCCATCACCCCACAGAAATTTATGAGTTACTTAAATCTACTAAACAAGTTTATAAATCAAAAAAAATAATATCAGTATTTCAGCCTCATAGAATTTCAAGACTAAATTCATTAAAAAAAAGATTTACCAAATGTTTTAAATTCTCAGATCAGGTTTTATTATGTCCAATTTATAAAGCTGGAGAAAATATTAAATTGAAATTTAATTATTATAAATTTGCCAAAGAGATAATGCAAAATTCAAATGTAGATTTAACAATGATAAATAGTGAAAATGAATTAGCAAAATTTGCAAAAAAAAATGTATATGGAGATAAAATTGTAATTGGAATGGGTGCTGGATCAATATCTAATTGGATAAGAAATTTACCTAAATTAATTAAATGAATTTAGATGATCTAGAAAAAATTGAATTTTCTGATAATTCACGTTTAAATTTTGATTACGATATATCACGTTTAAATTGGTTTAACATTGGGGGCAAATCAAAAATTTATTTTTTTGCTAACTCATTAAAAGATTTGTCAAACTTTTTGATAAAATTTAATAATAGAGGTAAAATTTTTATTTTAGGTGCGGGTTCTAATACACTATTTGATGACAATATTTATAACGGTGCAATTATCAAGTTGGGAAAAAGTTTTAATAATATTTCAAAATTAAACAAAAATTTAATCATTTCAGGGAGCTCCTGCTCTGACAAAAAAGTTTCCGATTTTGCTATGGAAAATGAAATCCAAGGTTTTGAGTTTTTGTCTTGCATACCAGGTTCAATTGGAGGCGGAATAAAAATGAATGCTGGGTGCTATGGGAGAGAGTTTAAGGATATAATTGTTTCGGTTCAGGCTATTGATTTTAGAGGTAAAGTTTTTACAATTCCTTCATCCAAAATCAATTTTCATTATAGATCAACAGATTTACCAAACAATTTAATTTATTTAAGCGGAACATTTAAAGGCACATATCGTTCAAAAAATTTGATAAAAAAAAAAATTGATGAATTAAAACACAAAAAAGAAACTACCCAACCTTTAAGAGTAAAAACTAGTGGAAGCACATTTAAGAATCCAATAAATCAAACAAATAAAAAAGTATGGCAGCTAATTAGAGAATCAATTGATATAAATGAAGTTAATTCAATGTTTGGACAAGCCAAGCTTTCAGAAAAACACTGTAATTTTTTAATTAATCAGGAAAAAGCTTCGTCAAAAGATATGAAGAATCTTATCAAATTCATTAGGGAAAATGTATATAAGAAAACTGGAGTTAATTTGGAATTAGAAATTGTTTTGCTTTCGTAAGAATGAAAAAAAAATTATTAATATTAGCCGGTGGGTATTCAAGGGAAAGAGAAATAAGTATACAAACAGCGAAAGCAGTATTTAAACAAATAAAAAATGATTATAATTGCAGAATACTTGATCCAAGAAACAATTTTATAGCAGAAATAAGAAAATTTAAACCCCATGTTATATTTAATGCTCTACATGGAAGATATGGCGAAGATGGATATATCCAAATAATTTTAGAAAATGAAAAAATTAAGTATACTCATTCAGGTGTCAAAGCATCTTCTATATGCATTAATAAGCTAGTTTCAAAAAAAATATTTAAAAAATATAAAATAATCTCTCCAAGTTATTTAGCTTTCAAACCAGGTTCTCATAAAAATTCAAAAAAAATCTTTAAAAAAATTAATAAGACATTAAAATTTCCAGTAGTAATTAAACCAATTAACGAGGGTTCTAGTGTCGGTGTTTTTATTTGTAATAAAACTAATTTTTTCAAAAATTTAAAAAAATTAAGAAATGAAACAGAAATATTGATTGAAAAGTTTATTCCTGGAAGAGAAATTCAAGTAGCAATAATGGGAAATAAAAAGTTAGGAACCATAGAGCTTGTGCCAAAAAGAAAATTTTATGATTACAAAGCAAAGTATGATAAACAAGCTAAAACGAAGCATATATTGCCAGTTCAACTTTCTGAAAAAAAGGTTCGTGAAGTTGAAAATATTGCTTTAAAAGCACACAAAATTACTGGATGCAAGGGTATCACAAGAAGCGACTTTAGATATTCAAAAAACAAATTTTATTTATTGGAAGTTAATACACAACCAGGAATGACTGAATTATCTTTAGTGCCAGAAATTGCAAAGTATAAAGGTATAAGTTTTTCTAAACTTATAAAATGGATAATTAATGATGCCTCAACAAATCGATAAAGGTAAAATTTATTTATATTTTATTCTATTATTTATATTATTAAGTGTTCATAATGTTAATTCTACTAATTCAATAAGTAATTATTTTAAAATTAAAAAAATTGAAATTATAAGCAACACAAATGAAAATCTTAATAACAAAATTTTGTTATCATTAAATAGTTTTTATAATTCTAACATCTTTGCTCTAAAATCTAATGATATTAAAGTCTTTTTAGATAAATTTAATATTATTAGCGAATATAAAGTAAAAAAAATTTATCCTTCTATTATTAAAATTGAATTAAAAGAAACAAATATTCTAGCCTATTTTTTTGATAATAATGAAAAAATATTTATAGGAGAAAATGGAAAAAAAATTAAAGAAATAAAATTTTCCAAAGATAATTTGCCTTTGATTGTTGGCAAAGTTAAGATAGAAAATTTTTTAACCTTAAGAAAATACATAATTGATAATGGATTTAATTTTAATGATTTTAATACATTTTATTTTTATAAATCTTACAGGTGGGATCTAGTCTATAAAAATAAATTAACAATTAAATTGCCAACTGATAATCCAGGCTATTCAATAAATTTATTAAAGAAAATAATTGATACAAAAAATATTAAAGATTTAAAAATTATTGATTTAAGAATAAAAAATAGAATTATCTTGTCATGACAAACATTTTATCTCCAGTTTCAATTCTTGAATATGGATCAACATTTTTACGCTTAGCTATCTATGATAAAAACATGTTTCATAAAAGACTCTTTTTTGAGAAAAAAATTGATTTTACAAGAAAAGACAATTTTTTTAAGGATCAACTGATTTCTGAAATTATCACTGACGCAGAAAAAGAATTAGGACAATATTTAAACGATATTTTATTAATGTTTGATTCATCAACTATTTTTTCATCAGATTTATCTATTCAAAAAAATTTTGAAAAAAAAGTAATTACAAACCAAGATATTAACTATTTAATTAATGATTGTGAAAATAAATTAAAACTAAATAATAAAGAAAAAGATATTTTGCATATAATAATATCTAGCATTATGCTTGATAATAATTATGTGCAAGATGTAGATAATTATAAAAAAGAATCCTCAAAAGCTATTATTAATCTAAAATTTATATTAGTTGATAAAAAAGCCTATGAAACTATAAAGCAAATATTTTTAAAAAAACATATTTCTATAGAAAGTGTTTTTTGTACAAGTTATATTAAATCTTTGGGCTTAATAAATAAACTTAATATTTCAGGCTATAGTTCATTTATAGATATTGGTCTAAAGAAAAGCAGCATTACAATTTTTAAAGATAAAAATCTATTGTACTTAAATAATACTCATATTGGAGGAGATCATATCACAAAGGATATAAGTAAAATTCTGAAATTAGATTATAGAACATCAGAAGCTAATAAATTAAAATTTTATAAAAGTAATTTGAATGAAAATATCTCAAACCAAGACCAGCTATTAAAAAAAATTATTAATTCACGTTTGGAAGAAATCATTGAGATCTTGTTTTTAAATTGTCCATTAACTCTAGACACTTTGCCAAATTCTGGTCTAAAGCTCTTTTTCACAGGAAATGGATCTAAAGTACTAAATGAAAATCTCTTAACTTTTGGATCTGAATTTAATTTTATTAATGAAATGTCAATTATAAATGAAAAAGGTTATGACAATTGTAATAGCGCTATAGAATTCAATTTTAATAATAAAAAAATACAACCCACAAAATCATTTCTTACACCTGAAAATAAAGGATTTTTTGAAAAATTATTTAGTTATTTTAGCAAAAATTAGCAATTTTTTGTAATATTACTTGTTTTTTTAGAACGTTTTTTTTTTTATATAAATCGTCCATGTCTATTTTAAGTCAAAAAACGCTAAAAAATAAAATTACAATTTCAGGTATAGGTTTGCATACAGGCAAATCTGTAAAATTAAATCTTTTCCCAGCAGCTCCAAATACGGGTATTATTTTTAAAAGAACTGATTTAAAAAAAGATAACATTATAATACCCTCATATAAGAACGTCATAGACACAACTTTGTGCACAACACTTAGTAACGGTTATGGAGTAAAAGTTTCGACCATAGAGCATTTGATGGGCGCGCTTTATGGACTTGGCATAGACAATTTGTTAGCAGAAGTAAACTCACAGGAACTTCCTATTTTAGATGGGTCAGCAAAAATATTTATTGAAAAAATATTATCTGCAGGAATTGATACTTCTTCATCACCAATTAAATTAATTAAAATAGAAAAAAAAGTTTCCTATCAAGAAGGAAGCAAGAGTATTACCCTAGAAAAATCTAAAGTATCTTCAGATATTGATTTTGAAATAAGATATAAAAACCAAAATATTGGTACACAGAGAAATAAAGTAAATATATTTAATGATGATCTAAGAGATATATTTGAGTCGAGAACTTTTTGTCTATATCAGGATGTAGAGAAACTTAAAAGCGCAGGCTTAGCACAAGGTGGGAGTTTAGATAATGCAGTTGTAGTTGGGGAAAAAGAAATATTAAACCCTGAGGGAATTAGAAATTCTAAAGAATTTGTAAATCATAAAATTCTTGACTGTATGGGAGATCTTTATTTATCGGGCTATAGAATTGTTGGATCTTTAAAAACATGTGAAGGAGGACATGGACTAACAAATAAGATTTTAAGAAAATTATTCTCTGATAAATCAAACTTTACAGTAATAGAAATAAAAGAAAAGACCTTACCATATCAAATACTAGATAGATCTTATCTTAAATCTATCGCATAAAAATAGAAATTTTTTTAATTTCTGCTAATAAACATATATGCGTTCATTCATAATTTATCTTTTTATTTTATCTGGATTTTTAATATCTTGTGCGAAAGAAGAAAGTACAGTTGAAGTTATCAAAAAAAACGAGATAGATATACAAATGATAGATGCCTATAATGAAGGGATGAGGGCCCTAGATGAACAAGATGGGTTAACAGCGGCAAAAAAATTTACAGAGGCAGAATTATTATTTCCTCAATCAGCTTGGGCGCCAAGGTCATCTCTTATGGCTGCTTATTCATATTTTTCTAGCGCTTATTACGCTGACACAATTTATGAAATTGAGAGATTTTTAAAAACTTACCCCAACCATCCTAGAACTGATTATGCTTATTATTTGTTGGCAGTAACTTATTATAATTCAATTGTTGATGAGACTAAGGATCTTGGATCTATATTAAAATCAAAAGAATACTTTCAATTCATTATTAACAATTTTCCTGAAACAGAATATGCTGTTGATGCTGTATTTAAACTTGAGTTAATTAATGAAGTATTAGCTTCTAAAGAAATGTATTTAGCTAGATATTATTTTGATAAACAAAAATGGATCCCTGCAATTAATAGGTTTA
>MDTG01287794.1_pt1 | contig 16433 bp, 2 predicted proteins | sample 811421 | NCBI WGS metagenome assembly MDTG01 (sample SAMN05326645, study PRJNA326480) | marine metagenome | isolation source: seawater | place: Pacific Ocean: South East | collected 2011
TCCTTGGAGCATACTACTTTTACGATCTGTCTCTTCATGGTGGTAAGTTATAGTGTTTTCCTCTGTGATAGGGGGTTGAAGGGACAACATGTGAATAAAATCTTGCATGTCGATTACACCATTACTGTTGAAGTCAAACTGTTCCATGTCAGATCCAGGTGTAATAGGATTACCAAATCCTACCAACAGTAAGAGGAAGTCCATTATGAAGTTGCTCCAGTTCATACCTATCATACGGCACGAACTCAGCAAAGGTTACCTTCTCTTGTAATATTGTGATGCTCTCTCTGGGTCCATGGCTGTCCACGGTCCACGTACTGTAGGGATAAAGTCCAACCACTCCTTCAAGAGTTTAGGGTCACCCTTCTCAAAACCACTGGCTCTTCTTTGGTAGAAGACATCCTTCTCCTCTATGCCTGGGTAGCCTGAGTAGTATCCAAAGTGTATGAAGCTTTGGTGTATTGCTTCAGCTAAGTGTACAATGGGGTTGGCTACAGCTGTTGGGTCTTGTATTACATCAAACAGAGCGGGGGATCTGAACTGACTCCACTCGTTTGACAAACGAAGCAGCTGGTAAGTTGCAAAGTGCCCTGCGTATGTTTCTTCTTCCTCATCATCCATGTAGTCCATGAGAGAGTTGGCGATTGTAAACAGCACAGCTGATGATACAAACTCAAAGTATGCACGTCGTATGTTAGCCTGCGTGCGATCTAGCTGTTTGGTTCTCTTGAATACACCAGGTCTTAGTCTACCTACAGCACCAGCTATCTTACCCTCTCTTAGGTCAAGGGCTGCATTCACCATCTGGTTTACTATGGTTGCATAGTATCCCTCATTCACAGCAGCCATCTCAACATCTATCATAGCACCATCGAAGTTCCCAAATCTTTTTCTCAGACCGGGGACAAGATAGTTGCGGAACAGAGTCAACAGCTTACCAAATGCACTACGCTGTGCCTGTACTCTATCAAAGTTACCCTTGAGCTGGTTGGTGCGTTTCATCATACCGTGCAGCTTTGCTATGAACTTAGCTTTATCAAAAGCGTACTTACCTGTAGTAGCTACACGTGGATCAAGCACTAGTCTACCCTTGCTGTTCTCTTTCATGAGCTCATACAGGTTGGCAGGCTTGCCTTGCTCGTTGAGTATTACCTTCCCGTTCTTATCCTTCAGTTCTCCTGCTGTTGCGTAAGCCATGGCAAGAGCTCGTTCTGCAACAGTCATCATCTCAGCTGTTTGCTGCATGACCATGAGGCTATCTCTTGACATCCCTTTCTTAAGAGCTGTACCAGCTTCTTTACCAAACTCGTTACCAAACGATTGGAAAGCATCTACAGACTCTAAGAACTTGGCAAGCTTGTTCTTTTTACCAAACTTAGGAAGGAACTTGTCATTCAGCATGCCCAGCATACCACCACCCAACAAGCTCATCTTAGCTCTAGCCTTGGCTAGATCTGCTAAACTATAGTAGTCACCAGCCACACCCTCCTGTGTACCAGTCATTCTATCAAGCAGGTATTGGTTACCAGCCTGCAACCAGTTGAGTGACAGGGTGCTGTATGCTGTAAGGCTGACAACACTGTTAGATATTTTGTTTGCCGATAGTCTATCAAACCTGGAATCCAGAGACTGTCTCTCGTTCATGCCGTAGATGACATTGTCAATAAAAGACTTGACTTGCTGGAAGCTACCAGACTGCACATCGTCCTCTGCTGCAAACTGCTCTGAGTTATAACCTTCTTTGAGGGCTGTAGAGTCTACTATGAAGTCACCACTAGGTGTCATGGTAAGTCTCTTTCTACTTGCCAAAGCTGCTTCCATCATCATGACAACACCAAGTATGTCTGACTTGGCTTTGTACCTGTTAGCCATGTCGTGAAATTTCATGGCACTGTTGGTGACGTCGAGTGATACATCTTTAGCCTGCACCATATTGGTGAAGTACTGTGGTATCATTCTTATCCTATCCCCATTGGCATCAATTAGTGCACCAAACTCTGTATCAGTCTCCTGCTGGTTTACCGAGTCATCAGCTATGTCCTTGATACTGCTTGGGAGACCGTTCTCTCTGAGTCTATCATACCCTTCCTTTCTTACACTTGGGAGTATGTATGAGAAATCATCAAAGCTATTTCGTCTCAATGCACTTCTACCCAATCTCTTCTGGTCTTTCTTGTACTGATCCAACAACAGATTGTAATATGTCCTCGCCTCTGCAGGCATCCTGTCAAACTTAGGGTTGTTATACAAGCTCTTCTTTGGCTTTGACAACTTACCTATGTACTGACCATTTCTGTAGCTCTTTAACAGCTGGTACTTCAAGTCATTGTACTGCAGGTACAAAGCAGACAGTCTATCAGAGTGGCCCTCACCTTTTATTCTTTGTATCTCTTCAAACACCTGATCTCTCTCAGCTCTTAGAGCTGTGACTATACCTTCAGCTCCCTCAATGCTCTCTGTATTATCTGAATACCACTTAGCTGTAGCAGCTAGATATGCTTTACCAGCATCAGTCTTGAAGTAGTCTTCATACTCTGAAGGATCTGTTGGGAAGTTGTAGTCAGATCTTATCTTCTGGAATGCTGCTGACTTAGCTCTGTTGAACTTAGTCATGTCAAACTCTTGTACAAACGAGGCTACTTCAACTTCTACAGGATCTCCATTCTCATCTAGTGTAGTAACTACTATAGTCTCTACAATATCTTCATACAGCTTTGGGAGATTATCTTCAGTCACGTTACTGGTGGACATCTTCCACTCCTTGAATGCACGGAACGCTGGTGCTAGCACATCGTACTTAAACTCTAGTGTCTCTTCGTTTGCATTTACGAGTGCTTTTCTAACTGACTCTGCAAACAGTTGTATGGATGACTCTCTACTGTACACTGCAGGAGAGAAGTAAACACTCCAAGCATTTCTGTCCCTGTGCGTCTGCTTAAGTTCTTTTAGTATGCTATCTCTCCCAATCTTCTTTTCTTGAAGCTGAGTTATATTTAGCTTAAGCACTTCATCTATACCCTTCCTTCTTGCCTTTATATATCTTTTGTCAAACCTATTTAGACCATCTATTCTTCGGTTCTTACGTATACCTGCTATCCTGGAATCTAGTTCTTGGTTGATCTCGGGTGGTGCAAACTCTAGCAGATAGTCTACCTGTATCTCTAGACCAGACTCTAGAAATCTTTCGTTTGCTGCCCGCATTCTAGATGTGGCTTCTTGTAAGAGGACTACAGTTTCATCTATGTCCTGCTCGTTATCTTCAAGCTCTTGTACCGCATCTGATAGCTGGTACAGTAGAGACCTAGTATTGTCATTGTTATAGAATGCATCGATAGTTTTCTTGAGCTCAGCCAGTTCTTTCAATGCTGTTGTTCTCTCCTCTTGTGTTGCATTAGGGTCGTAATTATCTACAATCTTGTTTATCAATCTCTCCGCCCTCTGCGATGTACGAACAGCAAAATCTACAAAGTCCATGTAGTCATCTAGGTTAGCTTCTGTAAGATCTATCCTCTTGAGCTCTCTCTTGAGCACCTCCATCTCTGCAAGCTTTGCTTTCGTTAAGTCACTCTCTGGTAGCTTAGACAACCTGTCAATCTGCTTACGTAGATTAACCACCAACAGCTCTGTTGTTTCCTTTATTCTTCGCTTGGACTCCTCTATGTACACACTCTCCTCTGTCTCCTCTTGTACTTCAGGCTGCTTTTCTTCTTCACTAACCTGTTCACCCCCTTGTGCTACATTTCCGCTCCTAAACGGGGCGTCCGGATCTGCTTTCATTCTATTGAGCACACCTTGGTTTACATCCACCTTATACATGGTGCCCTGCTTCTCTATAGTTAGAAGGTTCGAATTAACACCAAAGTAGTCTCTAGCGCCTGTGTTAATATTGTTGAGAGTATTTATTCTTTCTCTAGTTAGGCTATCCTCTATTACAAAGAGGGACTCATCAACTTTAGAGACTATGTCATTGTCCTCCAAGAACTTCGCAACATCTTCTTTGCTCCTGTTCTCAGGGGTTGTCTCTTCTACATACTTGAGTGTTCTATCAAGTGTAGCGTCTTCTCTTCCTCCTACTGTATACTTACAAGCCATTACTTACATTCTCTATTTACTATACTTACTTGATTACGCTGATCGTTGATGACCTGTATCTGCTTAACCTTTCCTCCTTTAGATATGGCTTCTTTCTGCTTTGCTCTGAACCCATCCAAGTTTTCTAGGATACCGACACCCGCTCTTCTAGAAGGGCTTCCTGGAGCCAAAGATACATAAGATTTTCTGCCTGTGTTTATTTCGTTGAGCTGCCCCGTAATACCTGATTGATTTATCAAGACGTATGTCTCACCCTGCTTTCTAGCATACAGCTCTACCTTATCTACTCTCTTCTTTCTTCTTCTTATAGCTATGACTGCAGGTGCATCTTCATATTCTAGCACCGTTATGACACCAGGAGTCTGTGGGTTTTGTACGGTTGGTCTATTGTATATAGGTATCATAGGCATGTTTTTTGTATTCCTAGTACCAATCGCTCTGATAATCTCAGACATACCCCCTACAAAATAGTTAGGGTCTTGTTGTGCCTCACGTATCTGGGCACGTGAGAACTGTGCTACACTCTGAGTCTGTCCCTCCATAGGTGTGGTGAAGAAACTTACGGGTATCAGGTTGTAGTATGATCCATACCCAGGTGTGAAGCCTGTACTCATGAGTTGGTGTCTGATAAGTGCCACACCAAAATCTCTGATCTCTTTCTCCTCACTCTTGAGAAGACTGTCAAATGCTCTAGTCAACTCACTTGACAGCTGTGAGCTCATTTTGTCTAAGCTCTCGAACTGAACGTTAAATACTCTATTGTTCTCATTGTCATTTGTAGTAGACGGAACCAGTCTTGATACGAAAGGATTCTGTCCTACCTCCTCAGGGAACTTGTCCTTCATCCTATCCAGTTCAGTTACTATATTATTCTCTGGGTCTGTCATGAACAGGATGGGGTCTATCTCATCCGAGGGTTGTATCATAGACTGAAGTGGGGAACCTTCTTTGGTCATCATCCAGTAGAACAGAGATCTGTCGAATGCTCTGTGTTCTTCTGAGTTCATGAAGTCTTTACCTGTAAGAGCCTTGAACTGATCCTTGAAGTTTCTTACAGAAGCTGTAGCTCCTAAGAATATATCAGAGGACAGATCAAGCATCTCGCTGAATACATTAAAGAATGACTTGGACAACCCATAAGAGTCACCCTTCAAGAACTGATCTACAGAAGCAGAACCAAACATGCTGTCACTGTTCTCAAACGATTCTATTGTCTCCACCAGTTCTTGCAGTTTACCGATGTCCCCTATACCATCTAGTACGTCAGGTGTTATTGCAGAGAAGAAGTTCTGTAGATCTTTACCTGCATAGTAGCTGATGGCAAAGTTCTTCAGAAGATCTAGTGAATTGCTATCGTATTCACCTTCCTCATTTCTCTCTGAAGATAGACCAGCAGCTATGCTCTCCGCTGTCATTGCTACAGGCTGAGCGGCTGCTTCAGCAGAGTTAGTTCTTATCAGCTTCTGGTCTGGTCTAGATATCCCAAGCCTAGCAAAAGCAGCAGCTGGACTCATACCATCTATGTTCACCAGCTTCACAAATTCTCTTACCATAGGAGTTCTGTGCAGCATGGTAACCAACTCTGCGTCCATACCTATACCATACAAGAAAGCTTTACTACCCACGGTCTCTGCATTGTCGTTAAGCTGTGGTTGCATAACCTCTTTACCTGCATCAAGTGCAGCTGACAAGTGCTCCACAAGAATCTTGAATGTCTCTGGTGTACCCTTTATTCTGTCCAGGGATTGTCCGTCTACCAAGAAAGCTTTTGATGGGTGTATCATTACACCAGCTCCTTTCTCCACACCTATAGTCCCGTTGGATGCCACAGCCATACCAGCAAGAAGGTTAGCATATATACCAACCAGCTTCTGTGAGAACTTGTAGTTCTCCTCCATCTCAATCTCCTTGAGCGGATCATCAAAGGATCTTCTCTCCACATCTATTGCAGCGTCTGTCCCCTGTGTAATTGCGTCTATATCTTCTATAATATCACGCAGTGTGCTTGGGTCAAGAGGAGTTATACTCTCTTTCAAGTGCCGTGTAGAAGATGCAATGGCTTCCATGATATCAAGCATCCTATTGCTAAGTGCAGCTTTACGTAAGTTCTGCCCCCTCTCTAAAGGTCTAAGACTTTCAAAGTTGTCCAGTGTAACCTTTCTTACATCATCAGCCAGCTGTGATCCCTTTGCAAACTCAGGGAACATCACGAACATTTTATCAACGTCAAAGTCAGAGCCCATCATCACTGTGATGTTACCTGGGACAACTATTGACTTGTTGTATGACTTAGGTAGTATACCAACCACCTTCATGATAAGCGTTGATGACTTATCCTGGTGTGGTATACGATAGCCTACAGCTCTCAGCAGTTCTTCAGGCACCTGTGACAGATCATCTCCAGGCTTGAGTCCAAGCCTCTTAGCCACTGTCGGGTTAATCATAACCTCAGCGTGTACTACCTTCTTACCCTTCTTGTCCTCTTCTATATTCAGGTATCTGAGCTCTCTCTGGTTACCGTTCTCATCTGTGATCATACCCCCGGGTGATGCCACCTGCACAACCTCTTTACCATTCATCATAGTCTTGAGCACCCTGTTCTTAAATACAGAGAAGAACAAGTTCTGATACTGGTCTTGGTATGCAGGGAATGCCAGTGGTAGTGCAAAGTCTACACCTGACTCATCAAGTACAAGCTGTAGCTGAGCTTCTATGTTGTCTGTGAGCTTATCTCTCCTGATGTTCTCATCAAGGAACAAGTTTCTAAGTCTCTTGAATATCTCTATTCGAGCATCTTCAACAGCTTGAGGATCTGAGCTCTCAATAGCTTCAATCAATTTATCGTACCCCAGCTCTGCTTTGAGCTCCCCCATCTGTATCTGAAGTATCTCCTCGAATACTCGGTGGTATTCATCAAGCATATCCTGACCATTGATCTCCTCCTCCAGCCCATCGATACCTCTATTTAGGAAGTACATCTCGTCTCTGAACACGTTGTTCAACATGTTCTTACGTATCTGTCTGTTGAGTCGTACAAGATCAGTCTTCTTGTCGTTGATGTCCTGAGGCTTTCTGTAGTTCCTGCCGTCCTGCTCTACAATAGTAAGACCTTCAAACATCCCAGTCTGCACGGTTGGGTCTATCTGCTTGACGTTTCTCTTCGCACCCTTCTTAGCAGATATAGTGTTGATGACATGGATGTTCTCTTCCTGCATTTTATCGTACATCTGTTGCAGTGCAGGCTTACCTTTCACAAACTCAGGTGTAAGCACTACATAGGAGTTCTTGTCCTTGTCTACCACCATCTGCTTCACTTCCCCATTCTCAGTTTGGTAGGTCACAGTTCTGTGGTTCTCAACAAACATCTTGAACGGAGCTGTATATGGTGCTTTCCATGCTCCGCCCTTCTCCCAGTTAGCAAACCATGCTGCATCTTCAGGTGTGAACAGGCCCTCACCTTCTTGCAGGGCTCTCCACATCTGTGGAGATATATAGGCCTGTGCATCAGTAGCATCAGCCTCCAAAGTTCTATATTTTTTAGTTATGTTTTCTGCCTCTTGTTCAGATACTCCTTTTTCTATCAACTCGGCTTTGTACTTGTCAGCTATCTCGTCGTGTATGGCATCTACAATTCTTATCTCAGATATTGTAGCTTCCCTGACCCTGTTGATCATTCCATAACCGGGGTCTTGATCAGACTCACCACGCATCATGAATACACTACCAGGTGTGTTGATCAAGCCCATACGCTTGTAGAAGTCAGTTGTATTCTTTGACAGTGCAATACCACCACGGAACAGCTTGGCCATTTCTAGTCTAGCTGTGATGTCGTTGATGGCAAACGTAGTTAAGAACTTGTCTAATCCACCAAGCTTGTTGATAGCACTCAGGGGGAGACGAGAACCGCCCTCTACATTGAGGTTGTAGTCGTCTATTTTATTTTTTAGTTCTGTTACTCTTGCAGGTATGTACTTCTCCAAGTACTCATCTACCATCTTGTCTACCTCACTGTGGAATATTTTGTACGTATCTGTATCTCTAGATACATCGTCTTCTGATAGAATGCCATTAAGTCCTACAAGGTCACTCAAAACCCCATGCTGAGTATTTCTATCTTCCACACCAGTAAGCTGGAACGTTGTGTATCTTGGAGGATTCTCCTCAGTACCAGTGTGATAGTCCTGTATCAGGTTCTCAGGTGTTTCTTTATTAGCTTCTATAACAGCCTTGTCTCTGTTGATCCTGATCAGATCCTGTATTATAAGACCTTTGATTACACCTTTTGCCCCATTCACATCCCCAATACCAGCAGCTCTCATCTCCGTACCTGAAGTAAATCTAGGCATCTTTATGAAGTCCATACGACCTCTAGTCTCCTGTACTGGTAGAGCGTAGTATGCAAATTGGTTACCGCTGTTAGCATACATCTCCAGTCTCATGATTAGAGATTCTCTAGCGCTTGCATTCTTGTAGTCTATGTTGCTAGTCTCTTCGTCTTCATGCTTAAGAACGTCTATTGCAAAAGACTCTATCTCAAACCTACCCTCATCGATAAGTCTCTTGATCAAAGACTGATATTTTACTTCACCCAATGCATTGAAGAACTCATCTGACGTAAGCATCTCCATAAACTCTGGGTCAGTCTCTTCTCCCTGTATCTTGTTTAGCACTGCAGTAAGTGGTGTTGGGAGATTGTATGGGAACTTGGCTTTACCCGCACCGTCAATGAGTGACATAGCAAGTGGTGATTCAAACTGCGCTTTTATCTCAGCTAAGTTCTTGACTCTGTTACTCTGCTGAGTAAAGAAGTCTACAGGGTTCTCCCTCAAACCAACTGATCCCCCTATCAGGGCACCTGTTTTGTTATCAATGTTAAGCTCGTATATGGCACGAACTATCTCTGTAGGTCTTACGTCTTCTATAACTTTTACAAGTCCTATTCTAGGGTCTTCAAACTGCTCTATGTGCTCCTGCATTCTGACTGCAGACTGAGACGGGGAGTTACCTAAGTTTAGTCCCATATAGTGCAGCAACAATCCTAGTGCCTCTGCTCTTTCTAGTGGGTCTATAGATGTATCAAAAGCTGTAGCATATACGCTTGCTACCAAAGACCCTCTGTCCTGACCATCAAACTCGTTGAGCACAGTACGTGTCTGTACACCATTTTCTTCTGTTATACTAAACAGAGCGTTCTTCTTTTGAGTTTGTCTCTGCTCGTTGCTTCTTCTCCAATCGTCTATGGCATTCTGTGTAGAACTCTTACGGTTGGAGTTGATGATACGTGTGAGCTTGCTCTCATCAGTGTAAGTCTCTTCTATGAGTTTGATTGTATTGTACTCAAGAGAGAATACTTTTCTGAAGTTAGCTTGTTCCTGTGCTGTGTAGTCAGACTTGAGAGCTTGTACTACTGGTAGCAGTTGTGGGAAGTTATCTGCCTTCTTCTCTAAAGCAGAGATCATCTCATTCAGTGATGTGGCCCCTGATGTAGCTGGTATGATTAGCCTAACTATGTCATCTATATTGACGAATGTTGTCATACCAAGAGCGTTCGGCTCAGATGATTTGATGTTTGCAAGACGTCTTCTAACCTCACCGCTCACCTTGTCCATCGGATTAAACTCCATGGCACCTAAATCAAATATCTTATCAAACTGAGAGACCTCATCGTTAGCATCATCTCTTGCTTCGCTCTCAAGATCTTTACGATTCTGCTGTACGTTAAATCCGTACTTGGTAAGACCCTGCAACATGATAGTTCTAAAGCCAAACTTCTCAACGTTCTCTAGTTTATCTTCAGATATCTGGTCAACCCAGTCTCTATGTATTAACCTGAACCAACCTGCAGTAAAGTTATGTCCTTCTGTATTTTGCAGTAATGACCCAGGCAGTCCTGTGTCAATGGGTATAGCCATCTCTATACCGAGCTCAGCCCACAGTTCATTAAGAGGCTGACCAGAGTTTTCTCTCTGCCGAACTCTAGCTAAGTCAGCTGTACTAAGTCTGTTCTTTGTGTCTTGGTATCTGAATGAATTCTTAAGAAAGAACTCAGCAACTACACCCTTGTTGTCCTTGTCCCCAATCAACTTTCTAGTTTCCTGTGGGGTAAGATCTCTGTAGGTGCCTTCAGTTACATTGTTATATCCCTGTAGGAATATAGAAGTCATAGTATTCTGCAGCTCTTTGTGGAACTCAGCATCATGTATGTCTTCGTTGTATGCAAAGGCCGTAGCATCTACACCAAACGTCTGCTTGTTTCTAAGGTAGTTCTTAGGTATTCTGTTTGACTCTATCAAAGAGTACAGCTGTCTCATACCTACAGGATTGATAAACAGTGCTTTGATAAAGTTGTACAGGTCTTTGAAGAACTTACGGATCTTCTGCGGGAGAGTCTGTGCTGTCTCTTCTATAGTCAACACATAGTCACGGAACTCTTCTGCCATGCGCTCCTCTAAAGCAAGCTCATTGAGCTGAGCACTGTTGAGGTTTGGGTTCAGCTTTCTAAGCTGTGCAAGCTCCTCCTTTGTGATGTTGAATTTACCTCTTGCTTCTGAGTACAAGGCTTTACGCTGCTTGTCGTTGAGAAGCGTACGGAATATAAAGTGGAATGACTCGTGGTATTCAGTGCCCACCTCACCTTGTGTCCACAGATTTACACCTGCTCTCTCCATATAACCATGCACCACACCATCACCGATACGCAGTGCTTGGTCGTAGAATGATACGGGTATACCTCTATCTCTCAACCACTTCTGGGCATTCTTTTTATTTAGCTTAGTGTATGTAGGTAGGCTAGGGGTATATCTCAACCCAAAGTCTTCAGGGTTGAAGTCTTCCCCATCTATTATATCCTCCGGGTCTGGAGCAGTGTCCTCCGGTGTGGGATCTGTAGGGGTAACCTGTGGCCCCGCATCCTCCCCAAACATGTCGTTGGGGTTTTGAGTTGTGCTAGTTGGTGCAGCTGCTGCAGTTTGTGGTGCTGCTTCTTCTGGATTCGCAGGAGCTTCTGGTACCTGATCTTCAGCTTGTACTGGATTACCGTTAACTGCAAAGTCACTGCTAAAGGTCAAACCTATGTCAATAAACGGAGATCCGTTTACACTCTTAGTTGTAGTGCCTATGATACCTGGGCTGCCTAAACTGTTTTGTCCAGCTCTCTGATCACCCTGAGTCAAGTAACGCATGTATCCTGATACACCATTACGTGGGCTAAACTGATTACCCTGGGAGTCTACATACCCGCCCTGAAGGCTAAGGTTTTCTATAGACACCTGGTACTTTTTGTTAGCTACAATATTGTCTATCAGTTTACCAAGGTTGGCTACTACGTACTCTGCATTGTCAACAAACTCTTGAGTTACACCGGTATCTGTTTCAATCTCTATACCGCTTTCAGTTGTAGTAGTAGTTACTTTGACAAGAAGCTTGTTCCTTTGTATTGGGTCAAGATCTGCGAGTGTTAGAGTTCCTTCTCTGGCTTTCTTTACTAAGCTCTGAGAAACTTGTATAAATACCCCGTCTGGTACGTTGGGGTCTTTGTTCCCGTCTTCATCAACAGCGTTGAATGTGTAAACTGCCTCTTCACCAGCTTGTCTAGCTTGCAGCATTTTACCACCACCGTCTGGGGCATACATGAGGTTGGTGCCTACAAGCTCTTTCAAGCCCTCTAGGTTACCTTCCTCCATCATCTGCAGAGCAACGGCTTGGTCAGCTGTGTTTAAGTTTGCTGTTGATCCTGCTATAGCTTGATACCTGCCATATGGGTTTTTAACTACATAGAATATTTGACCAGGCACCATTCTCTCAGGACCTCTTTCTGCAAAGTCCGCCCGTATCTTAGCTGCCTCTTCACTGTTTATGTTTGTGGGCAGTTTGTATATAGGATTACCCCTATCGTCTCTTGTTACAACACCTACAATAACATCAGCCCCAAGACTTTCTACTGGGTTGTAGAAGTACGGTGACGTATACACAATACCTATTCCCCTACCTGCTGTAAATATGTTGGTGGCTAGCTTCTCATTTACTGTAGTTGTTACAGCTTCATTGTTACCAGCCTTCCACTGCTCTACCACAGCCTCTCTTAGAGCCGTATGACCTGCGTTTAATACACCGACTATATCATCCCCTATCTTTACATAGATGGGTAAGTTGTCAGTAGGATCAGCTTTCTGCTCGTCTGTAGCTTCGTCCCTCCACCAGTCATTCTCTACAGCTACAAGAGTTACTTCCGTCCCGTTACCTACCTCAGGATCAGCTAGCCTTTCTCTGCTCGTAATGATTGGGTTACCATCAAGTCTGTGACCGGCTTGTCTTTCCCCAACAAGTTCATTACCGTTAGCATCTACCAATACAAACGTCTTCCCGTCTTTCCCTCTGAGCAATTCATACTCACCGCTCAGACCCTCTTCGACCCCTTCCTCACTTGTTCTAGTTGTCTGCGTGGACAGGGCGTTAGTCTGGTCAACTGCTTTCTTAACTCTACCACGTCTGCCTCTTACATCAGAAGGGTCAGCTTTTTGTTGATTACCTGTCTCTGTAGTTTTCTGCTTTCTCTTATTAGCCTTTTGCTCTGTTCTTTTCTTAGCATTCTTACTAGCCTTAGGTCTCTTCTTGGCTTCTTTCCTACCACTGGCTACATCTTGATCCCATGCTTCTTTCTTAAGTGGGTCAAACTCCGAGGTGTCCATAGACTTGACCTCGTCTGGAGACATGTACTCAAACTCTTTACGATAGTCTCTGACTTGATTGTACCTCTTGTCTTTCTCTGTCTTTACTCTAGCCCTAGCTGAGTCACTAACCTCCTCATCAAGTCCCTGTTCTGCCTTTACTAGATCAGCATAGGTGTTGGTTTCTCCAATGATGTCATCTGCCTGCTTGTCTATTATTCTACGTCTCTCCAGTTCAGCTCTTTCTTTCTGTCTAGATACAAATATGTCCCTGTTTTCAGGGCTCTCTTCTAACTGCTGAAAAGCTCTGATAGAATTGTTTCTGTCATTCAACAAATCAAAAGCAGTCTGCGCAAAGTTTCTAGCTCTCTCTCCAGACTCCCCATTTTCCATGGCTCTTACTACAGAGTCTTGCAATTGTTTTTGCAACTCTTCTGGGGATCTCATACCCACTCTTTCCTCCCCTGTTTCTGGGTCTATAGAAACTTGGAAGCCAGCAGCTTCTGAGTCAAGAATCTCCTCTACGTTAAGCTCCGGGTCAAGCTTAGCCAACTCTCTAAGACTCTTTTCTGCTCTTGCTCGAGAGTCCTTGCTCTCACTCATAGACAGGATCATAGCATTCTTGTAGATCCTCTCATCATTCTCTTGTTCTCTCAACTCTTGCAGTCTCTGCTTACCTCCCGCAGCTCGGGTCATAAGCTTAGCCAGTCCGCCCTTAGGGGTCTTTGAAGGATACATATCCTCCACCATCTCCCAATTAGCTTTCAGGTCTTTGGCTCTTTGTACTATGTCATCAATGCGCTCTTTGTTGGAGACATCTACAGTTTGAAATCTACCTGCCGCATCTCTGGATTGTACTTTGCTTTCTCTGCCAAACAAAGAGTTAAACTCATCTTGAGAAAGGTCTTTGGCATCTTCAAGTCTTTCTACAAATGCATCAAACGTACCGTTCTGCATATGTGTAAGAGCCATCTGACGTATGAGTCGGAACTTAGCATCGTTGTAAGCTTTAGCATCGTTCTGCTGCTCTGCCAGCTCCATGGCTCTAAGATGCACTTTAGCTGCTTTATCATTCTTAGCTAGTTCCTCTATCTTAATAGCAGAGTCAAAGTTTTTAAAGTACTCTAGAGCTTTCTTAGTGCGTTCATCTTTTGCTCTATTTGCTCTAGCCCCTCCTACACCCCCAGTCATTAGACCGATGAGCGCACCTACCATGGCCTGCTCTCTACCCTCAGGGGTCGATGCATTTTTTGTAAAATCATTTACTACCCTGCCCAAAGCTTTTGCATTTCTACCATTTCTCATGGCGTTAAATGCATCAACGCTTCCCAGTTCTTCTACTGTTTCTGTGGTAAAATCTGTAAGGCCTTCAGAGATTGCATACTGTGAGCTTTCTTGGAAACTTTCACTGGCTGCACCTACAACAGCAGGTTTTGCATATGTTCTACCAAATCTAGCTGCCCGCTGTGACCAACCAGGCAAGCTTTCTACTGTTTCTCTAAGAACTTTTTTACCACCTTCTTTGATTAGGTTAGTACCCCATATTGCATCTTTACCAATCTGCATGGGGCGAAGCATACCGTGAAACGTTATAAGGTTTGTTGGCATGAGTATTCCCATGTTTGCATCAAACCCAAGGCTACCCATCTCTTGAGCAGCGCTATTTATGTCCGCCATCTCACCGGCAGGGATCATATCTTCACTAGACAATCCATTCTCTAGCTGGTAGTCTCTTATAAGCTCTTCTCTGATTCTATCCTCTATCTCTCTCGCTTCTACAGCAGATTCTCCTATGGACATCATAGCTCCACCCTCTAGGTACCCGAGACCTTTGCCTAATCTACTAGCCCCTAAACTTAGTTCGGCACCTTTTTCCAGCGCTCTCCCTATAGGTACACCAGCTTTTATTGCTTTTGATGCTCTGTAGGCAGCCAGTCCGTTACTTATTTTGGATGTTGCCCCTGCAGCTCTTCCTACACCTGATAGAAGACCAACACCGCCTGTTAAGTAAGCGGATGCTACAGACCCCAATGAATATGCAGCACCGTTCATAAAGGTATCTGCCCAGAAGTTTGCATTACCTAACTGAGCAAGTGTGCCCTGCTCTGCTCTTTCCTGTCTTGTTTGGTAGTTAGGGAGGTTCTCTCTAGCATAGTTGTTAATCGGATCAACAAAGTTTCTACCTACAGCATTGTTAGTCATAGACTCACTAAAGTCTTCAAATCCACTAGCCATGTAGTCCACCAACCCAAATGCATAACCCACGGTATTCTCTGCTACAGCCCCTACAAAGGTAGCACCAGCTTTTACGAACCCATTGCCCCACTTGTCCCATGTAGACTGGTTACGAGCTCTCTGCTCATCTATATCCACAAAGGGAGATACGGTTGTAGCAGGACTAAAGAATGTGCCATCATAGTCCTCAAAACTACCAGGCATGCCCAGAGTACCTGTAAGAGGTGAGGTTCTGTCTTGTGCTCTAGATCGAGTAGCTAAGGGTTCTCCTGTTAGAGGGTTTAAATCCCTTTGCTCACTTGGTGCCCCTGTTGCCATGGGGAGACCTGTTAACGGATTAAGCTTTGTCATACTCTACAAATATAATTAATCACCTACGGCTGGTGTATTGTCTCCTCTAATGTTTTCAGCATCAATATCTCCTTGCAAACCCTGCTTGAATCCTATATCATGCAGTGCTTCCATAGCCTCAGAGTACGACATGACTTTATTATACTCTACACCATTAACTGTTCCACTTATACGTACAGTGCCTGCGTTTAGATTTATTGCTCTAGGTCCTTCTTCACCAGCAACTGCTACCTCGTTTGCAGTAAATTCTATTGAAAGATTTGTGTCTTTACCGTCGTTGTAAGGAACAACTACTTTACCAGTTTTTCTAGCAAGTCCTGGAGCTTCATTATAAATGGCAAGCGCTGTACCAACTATCTTATTATCCAAGGTATTTAAACCAAACCCTCCTATTACGTCTGGTGCAAAAGCTACGAATGAGTCAGGATCAACTTTTACATTTTGCGATGCTTCCCCCTGCTTTCCTTTGATCCTAAGAACAAGTGCTGGTGTTGGGATACCATTTTTAGTATACCAACTTACAAATATATCATCAACTGATTGTGCTGTAATACCCGGTGCTAACGAATCTTCTATAGATTCTCCGGTTACAGAGGGTCGTTGAAGAACTTCGTTCATATCCAAACTTTGTACAGCTTCTACAAACTTTTCGAACTTTGTCTCTGGTACATATGTTGGACGTGTCTGCTGAGGGTAAGTCACTACACCCTGAGAATCTGCGTTCACTACATCTATCACTCTCTGATGACCTGCTTTCAGCCTCTCCATGAACTCCGTAGCAAACGCATCTTGAGTCCCGCGCCCAGCGCGATATGCTCTTGCTGCATTACTATCATCCCCGTTCTCAGCAAAGTCATCATATATCTCTCTTATTCTTTCTTTAGATATTGCACCATCTACTGAAGCATGCATATGGTCTATTATATTACCGTATAGAGGGTGGTCAATTACCGGCTGCGAGTCTGTAAATAATCTTGACAATACACCCCCAACCAACGTTTCGTAATTTGTCACCCTTAGACCTGAAGAATAAGCAATCTCTTGCTCTTCACTAAGATTTAGTTCATCGCTTTGTACAAACTGCTGCCA
>MDTG01323377.1_pt1 | contig 16433 bp, 14 predicted proteins | sample 811421 | NCBI WGS metagenome assembly MDTG01 (sample SAMN05326645, study PRJNA326480) | marine metagenome | isolation source: seawater | place: Pacific Ocean: South East | collected 2011
AATTGTATCCTTATTATCTTTTCTTGCTTGTATTACTTTTCTACATAAAGCAGCTGGAGCTTTTTCTCTTCCACCATCATATGTTCCATATGGTCCATATATATTATGATATCTTGCAACTCTTACTTCTAGACCATAGTCTTCCATAAAATGTCTACACATCCTCTCACTAAATAACTTTTCCCAACCATATCCATCTTCAGGATCTGCTGGATAAGCATCTTCCTCTTTTAAACCATCAATAAAAACATCTTGTTGCTTGGTTTTATTATAAGCGCATGCACTAGAAGAAAAGAAATATCTTTGAACTTTATTTTCATTACAAGCAATTAGTAAGTTGGTATTAATTAAAACTGATTGCATGCATTCAGCTTTATTATTTTCAATAAATCCCATGCCTCCCATATTACAAGCCATATTAAAAACATAATCAACACCCTCAGTAACTTTTCTACAATTGGAAATATCCTTCATATCAGTTGCATAATGATTTTCGACATTATCAAAATCCTGAAACCAATATTCTTTAGGTTTTATATCTGTTGCAACAACAGAGTTTCCATTGTCTGATATTTTTTTAACAAGATGACCTCCTATAAAACCACCAGCTCCAACAACTAAAACTTTTTTATCCTTTTGCATACATTTTTAATACTTTAATCTTCTTTATCATGAAAAATAATTTAAGTGAATTTAAATATCTATTAAAATATAATTTAGGACTAAATAGAATTCTAAATAACCAACCTAAATATAATTTGTCTATAAATAAAGGAATTTTTGCTTGTCTGCCTGTCAAAAAGGCAATCGCAGCACCACTACAAATTATTGAGCAATTAAAATTTATTTTTTTTTTAATGAATAATCCTAACTTTTCTTGTGTTCCACCGCCCAAATTAATTAAAATATAATTAGGTTTTAATTTATTTAGAATTTTCAAAAGTTTTTTATCTATAACATTATTTAAATAATTTGGAGCTACATATCCTTTTATTGCTCTAATGCCAATTGACTTAAGGTATTGATCATTAATTTCATTATCAATTTTTGAGGGATTGATTAAAAAAATTTTTTTTTTATTTTTTTTCAATTTGTCTAAAAACAATAAAAGAAATTTTAGACCTGACATTTTTTTTACTTGGATGTTTTTTAAAAATCTTAGTAGAAGACAAAGATATCCACTATCAAATAAGACATAATCAGAATTTTTTAAAGATTCATAATAACTTTTATCTTTATAAATATTTACAAGAGCTGGGGCTGCTGGAAACATAATAAGCACGCCTTTATTTAATTTTTTTGATAAAATTTCAAATGAAATATCATGAAATTTAATATTAAATAATTTTAGTATTTTGTATTTTTTCACTTAAAATTTTCTTTAAATTTGTAAAATAATAAATAGCTTCTCATTATAAATTATATCAAAATAATTAAATTATTTTTATGTTGAAATTAATAGATAAAATAAGAGTTTTTAAAAATTTAAAAAGTTATATTTATATTTTTTTTTCTAAAATTTTTTCTCAAATTTTATTTATACCATTAATGTTTTATTTTTGGGGAGTTGAGGCCACAGGGATATGGATATTTCTTACATCTACTATTAATTCAATAAATGTTTTTAATATTAATGTAAGTGAATATTCTTTCCAAAAAGTTATTTTATCAAGTAAATCTAAGTTAAATGCAATATATTCAAATTCTCTTATTATAACTATTTTTAATACATTTTTTTTAAGTATTTTAGTTTTTTTAATTTTTTACTTTTTTTTAAAAAATTTAGAAATATTAGAAAATTATAATAGACAAAGTTTAACTATAATTTTTATATGCTTAACTTTTGTTTTTATCCTTATAAACCTGATCAAATTTTTATATATACACTTTTATATCGAGGGAAAACTGTATTTCAATAATTACAATCAAGAAGTTGTTGATCTAATTTATAAAGTTATATTACCATTTTCTGGTTTTTTTTTTTCAGATTTAAAAATATTGGGTTATCTTTACTTAATATTAATTTTTTTAAATTTTATAATTTTATTAATAATAGTTCATAAAAAAAAAAAATATATTATTTTTTAATCCAAGATTGGTAAACTTTAGTAAAATTAAAAATAATTTTATTGGTAGTTTAAATTACAATTATATTAATCTAACTAATATCCTTAATACATCTGTGCTAAATATTTTAATAGGTTTATTTTATAATGCAGAAATTTTAGCTCTAACTAATGCTTTAATAAATTTATTTAAAAACACACTAACAAAAATTATATCTATTGGTAATCAAATTTTGATGTTTGAAGTTCCTTTTCAAATTAAAAAAAAAAAAAGTGAATTGGCTAAAAATTTAAGAGATATTCACAATAAATCCAGTATTTTAATTTGCATCATTTATTTATTTTCTTCAATATTGATTGGTGAAACTATATTTAATTTTTGGACTCTAAATAAATTTGATAATTATAATTTTCTAATGTGGATGATAATTTTTGAGTCAATTACTTTTGTTCTTATGAATAATTTTTTAAATTTTTTTAAATCGATAAATAAACTCGAAGGTTTATCTATTAAAATATTAATAGTTACATTGGTGTGTTACTTTTCTATTTACATATTAAATTATAAATATTCATTAATAGAAATTATTTTTTTAATTATTTCTATAAAAAATATTTACATTTTTTTTATAATGAAGTTAAATTATTTTAGGAAATTGAGATTTTAAATTAATTTTTTTTTGCATTTTAAGAAGATAATTATAAATCTTAATATCTTCTTTTAAAAAAATTAATAACTTTTTTTTATTTTTTTTATTAAGTTTTTTCTTTTTTGATTTACCGTAATCAAATTTTAACTCCTTGTTAATTTTTTTTTTATCAATTTTTAATTTTTGAATAAAAAAATGTTTTATGTCTTTGTGCAATGTTTCATATAAAAAGATATAAATTGGGGGTGTTTTTTTTAAATTTTCTAAAGTGTAAAATTTTGATAAACCTTCATTTAAAACATGTGTTAACCTTACATGTTTTAAAGCATCAGCTGTATGAAGATTTTCAATCAAATCAGTTACTTCTGGATATTTTATAAAAAAATCTTTATAAAATGTAATTTTCTGATTATATTTTGTATGATAAAATGCACTTATAAAACGGTCGATTGGATTTCTAATTGAAACAATATGTGTAATATTACTATTAAATTTGGGCTTTAGGTAATGATTTGACCATTCAATATTTATATTAAATTTATAAAGCATATTGCCTATTAACGTTGTTCCAGATCTTGGAATCGCAATAAAATATGTTCGATTATTTTTTAAAAGAAAAAAATTTTCAAATATTAGTTTTTTAAGGTCATTAAGATAATAAATTACTATATTTTTTTTAAGGAAATCTAATATTAATCTTATCATAATTATAATATCTAATTACTTTACATTGAAAATTAAATAAAGAATATTAACCAACTAATGAAAGTGCAAATACTAACAGTTGGAAGGTTTCATTTTTTTAATTTAGCAAGACAAATTCACAAGTATAAGAAATTAGACAAAATCTTTTCTGGGTATCCTTACAAATATATAAAGAATGAGAAAAATATTCCAAAAAATAAATATATTTCATTATTTAATTTAAGTTTTTATTCATTTATTTTTGTAGTTTTATTTAGTTTAAAAAAATTAAATATTAAATATTTATCAAAATTTGAAAATTATTTATCATTTTTATTAAATAAACTTGTTTTCAATAATTTCAAAAAATATATTAAGGAAAAAACTATTTTGATAAGCAATTCAGGATTTGGATTAGAAAGTGCCATTAAAGTAAAAAAACTAAATGGCCTATTTGTTTGCGATAGAGGTGCCGCGCATATTAAATTTCAAGATAAAATATTAAGAAATGAGCATCTAAAATATAATATTAATTATACTAAAATTACCCCAGAGATCATTAATAGAGAAATTTCAGAGTATAAATTAGCTGATGTAATTGCTGTTCCTTCTTCTTTTGTTAAAAAAACTTTTATAAAAAATGGAATAAGTAAAGAAAAAATTTTTGTTAATCCATTGGGTGTAAATAATAAAATTTTCCACTATCATAAAAGCAAAAAAAAAATGGTACATTTGAAATACTTTTTGTAGGGAATGTTACTCTGCAAAAAGGAATACTCTATTTGCTTGATGCATTTAATAATATTAATCATAAAGATAAAAGATTAACTATTATTGGCACGATTGATGATCAAATAAAAAAACAATTCTACAATCGTATGAATAATAAGATTAGATTAATAAAAAAAGTAAAACATTCGAATCTCGCTAAATTTTACTCAAAATCAGATGTATTTGTATTACCATCTATTCATGATGGTTTTGGAATGGTAATAACAGAAGCTTTAGCTTGTGGTTGTCCTGTAATAGCCACAGAGAATACTGGAGCTAGAGATATATTTGAAAACCACAAAGCAGGATTTATAATAAAACCCATGTCATCAAAATCTATAGAAAATAAATTAAATCTACTGATTAAAGATCGAGGGCTTAGAATAAAAATGTCAAGAGAAGCATTAAATACGATTAAAAGAATAAAAGGTTGGGGTAATTATGGTTACAGGTGGAATAAAAAATTAAATTTTATTATCCAGAATAAAATTAAAAATTATAGTTAATTTATTGTGAATGTAAATTTTAATTATGAAATCACTACTAATTTTAAATTAGCTAAATTTTTATATTTATTTTTAACATTTTTTGCTTCATTCATTCAACTAATAATTGGACCAATAAATTTTGAATTACTTTCTATTTTATTTTTAATTATTTTTTCTAATTTTTTTTTAATAAATATCATTTTTGATTATAAAAATTCTAAAACCACTTTTTTTTGTTGTTTTATAATTTTTTCAATTAATTTTTTTTATTTATCATGTCCATTATTTTCAAAATCGTTGCTTTTTGAGAGCATTAAAAGCAATTTAGATATGCCACTAAATTCTTTTTTGATTAGTTTTTTTTATTTTTTTACAACAATATTTGCTTATGAAATTGTAAAAAGAGAAAATAGGAACTTTTCATCTAAAAAAAAAATATTTGATAATTTGAAAATTTTTTATTATCCAAACTTGAAGTTAACAAATATTTTGTTTTTTTTATTTTTGTTTATAAAAATATATCTAATCACAACCGATACAGGCTCTAGATCTTCAACTGAATATGGAGATATTGTAATGAAACTAATTTATGGTGCTGATTTGTTATTTTATTTGCCTTTTATTTTATACTTTCAACTATATTTTTTTCAGAAAAAAATTTCTTATAAATTTTTTTTAATAATTTTATTTTTTTATTTAATATCTTCATTGACTCTTGGTTTGCTGATTAATTCAAGATCAATTATGTTTGAGGGAATATTTGTAATAATTGTTTGTTTTATATTTGCAGCTATTTTTAAAAAGATTTCATTAAATAAGAGTAATATTATTTTTTTATTTTTATTTTTTTGTATTTTTATGATCTTTCTAAATACTTTAAGTAATTCGATTTTAGAAAATAGATCAGAAAGAAAAAATATATCTGCTTATGAATTACTACAAAATTCTTTAGATATTGATGTCGAAAATCAAAAATTTGAATATAAAGGAATAGATCTTGAGAAATATACAGGGATTAATAGCTTAGATCGTTTTAACAAAATTAAATATTTAGATAAATCTTTATTTTATAGTCAAAATTTAACTTATGAAGATAAGAATGAACTAAGAAGTATATCAATTAATAAAATTGTAGCTTTAATACCAACAAATATAATCAGACTATTTAATCAAAATTTTAATAAAAAGAATTATATCATACATACAGGATCATTTATTGAGTATAAATCAGGCGCAAAATTTGGAGGATTATTAAATAGAGGTAGTTTCATAAATGAACTGTTGTTGATTACTAATTCGTTTTTTTTTTCATATTTTATAATAATGTTAATGTTTTTGATTTTATTCAAAACATTATTTATTTTTCAAAAAATAACACAAAACAAAATTATTTTTTCACCAATTATTTTTTTAAATTTATATGAATTATGTTACGCAACTGGTGCTGATAGTTTAGGGCAATTTTTTGGAGCAATAATAAGACTACAATTCCAAACAATGATAATTTATTTTGTCTTTATTTCAATAATACTTAAAACATTAAGAGAAAAATGAAAATTCTTTTTATTGGAAATCGATCAGAAAATATAAATAGCAAAATACGTTCATTGAGAAAAATGAATCATGGCGTTGATTTATTGGAAACTAGCAATATTTTTCCTTATTTCAAATATTCAAACTATTTATTTTATAGATACAATTTTTTAATATTTGATTTGTTGATTGAAAATTTTTATAAAAAAAAAGTAAAATCTAAATATGACCTAATTTTTTTTTTTAATTCTCCTTATATAAATCAAAAAAGTATAAATTATTTAAAAGCGTTTACAAAAAAAATAATTTTTTATTGTTCAGATAATCCATTTCTAAAAAGAGATAAAAATTTGTGGAAAAGTTTTTTATCTTCAAAAAATTTATATGATCTAATTATTTTTCAACAACCCAAAAGAGATAAATACGCAAAAAAACACAAAATTAAAAAATACATTATTGTACCACCAAGTGTTGACTTTTCGTTTTTTAAAAAAAATATTTATAAAGAGAACAAAAAATTTGATGTTACATTTGTTGGAACTTGGTTCCCAGAAAGAGGTAAATTTTTTTATGAATTACACAAAAAAGGTTTAGCATTTAAAATTTTTGGTCCAAGATGGGACAAAGATAAAAAGTATTATAAGAAAATTAAAAAAAAAATTGTACTTGGTCCAGTAAACTTTAAAAAATATAAAAAAATTATCAGTCAAAGTAAAATGAATGTTTGTTTATTTTCAAAAGAAAATGATGATGATATTACGGAAAGATGCACAGAAATAACAGCTTTAGGGGGTATGCTAATTTGTGAATTTTCTAAAACAATTAGTAAAATTTATAAAAAAAATAAAGAAGTACTTTTTTTTAAGAATTATAAAGAATTTTTTAATTTATATAAAAAGTACTCAATGAATAATAATGTATTAAAAAAAATATCATATAGTGGGTACAAAAAAACTAGACTACTTAATCTAGACGAAAAGAAAATTTTAAAAAAAATTCTTGATTTAACATTTAATATAAAAAGTTTTAATAAAAAGTTTATATATAAGTTTTAAAAAATGATGAAAAAAATACATTATATATTATCTCATCCAATACAATATCAATCACCTTTAATAAGATACTTGGTATACAAAGGTGTAAATATTAAAGTATTTTATAGATCAAGCAAATCAATAAATAATTATTTTGATACTGAGTTTAAAAAAAAAATAAAATGGGATATTGATTTACTACGTGGTTATAATCACGAGTTTTTAAAATACATTGGTCCTAACAAAACGGGTAAATTTTATCCAATTAATGTTGAAATTTTTAAAATATTTAAAAATACAGATTATATTTGGATCCACGGAATTAAAAATTGGTACTCTATTCTTATTTTAATGTTGAATTTTTTTTTTAATAAAAAAATTTTGGTCAGAGAGGAAATACAAAATATAAATAATTTCAGAAGTCAGCATAACCTTGTTTTAAATAAGATTTTCTACAAATTAATTAATAAATACATTCATAAATTTTTGTTTATAGGAAAAGCAAATAAAGATTTTTATCAAAAAATGGGAATTAGTAAAAAAAAATTAATCTTAATACCATATGTTGTAGATAATGAATTCTTTAATAAATATAAAAAAGTTAAAAAAAAAAATACTCAAACTGAAATTTTGCTAGCTTCTAAATTTATAAAAAAAAAAGGAATAGATATCTTTATTAATGCTATAATAATATGTAATAAAAATAAAAGATTTAGAAAAAATGTAAAAATCAAAATAGTTGGAGATGGACCAGAAAAAATAAATTTAATTAAACAAAAAAAAGAAAATAAAATAAAAAATATATATTTTAAGAAATTTCAAAATCAAAAAAAATTAAAAAACTACTACCAAAAATCAGATATTTTTATATTACCTTCTAGATACGAACCATGGGGCTTAACAACTAATGAGGCAATGGCTTCTGGAAATTTAATTATTACATCAAAAAATGTTGGATCAGCAAATGATTTGGTAAAACATGGATATAATGGTTTTATTTTTAATAATCATAAAGACTTATCAAAGTATCTTTTAGAAATCTGTTTTAATAAAAAAAAAATACAAATATTTAAGAGTAGAAGTTTAAAATTAATTAATAAATGGAATTTTGAGCTTTGTTATAAAAACCTAATTAAAATAATAAATGATTAAAAAAAAAGTTATATTAATAGGGGATTATTCTGAATTAAATTCAAAAAGCATGCAAAATTATGCTTTATTGTATGAAACTGTTCTTAAAAAAAAGATTAATATAAAGCTGATTAATCCTCCAAAAATATTAAGTAATTTTCATTTGAGTATTGGCATATTAAAGAAATGGTTAGGCTATATTGATAACTATTTAATATTTGGATTTATGCTTTTTTTCCTAACAAAAAAAAATGATATAGTGCACATTTGTAATCATTCAAATTCATTATTTTACCCCTTTATAAGATCTAAAAAAATTCTTATCACATGTCATGATCTTATAAATATTAAAAGAGTATTTAATTTAAATAATAACAACTATCCAAGTTTATCACTAACCGGGTATATTTATCAATATTTGGTAATTTATTTTCTAAAAAAATTCCAACTAGTAATTTGTGTATCTAAAAATACACAAAAAGAATTAATCAAATACCTCAAATTTAATAAAAAAAAAACAATTGTGATTAATAACTCTATAGATAAACAATTTATGGGAATTAAAAAAAAACCGCTTAAATTCAAATTTAAATATTTCTTACATGTTGGAAATAATAATTTTTATAAAAATAAATCTGGTTTAATTAAAATATTTAACGAATTAATAAAATATAAAAAATTTATTAATTATAAATTAATTCTTGCTGGAAAAAAGAATTCTAAAGACATAAAAAATATAATAAATAAATTTTCTTTAGAAAAAAAAGTATTAAATATTGTCAATCCATCGTTTAACAAGCTTGCAAGACTCTATATGGGAGCAGAAGCCTTAATTTTTCCTTCTCATGAGGAGGGCTTCGGAATTCCATTAATTGAAGCTCAATATTTTGAATGCTTAGTCGTCACAACAAATAAGATGCCCATGAAAGAAATACTTGGAAAAAGTTGCATTTATATTAATCCAAAAAATTTGTCTAAAAGTGCAAAATTGATCTATAAAAATTATTATAAGAAAAAAAAATTAATTCAATTAGGTAAATTGAATGCATCAAATTATTATTTTGACAGAATTTCAAATAAATATTTAGAACTTTATAAAAATATAAGTTAATGAAAATATTACATGTAATTGATAGTTGTGATCCAAAAATTGGTGGTCCAATTGAGGGAATAAAACAATTAAATTTTTTTTATAAAAAAAACAAAATGACAGCAAATTTGCTATGCTCTAATGATAAACTTGACATAAAAAAATTTAAAAAAAATCTTCCTAAGATTTATGCAATGGGATCAGGGTTAGGAAAATATTCTTACAATAACAATATGTTTATTTGGCTTAAACAAAATATTGATAAATATTCTGTAGTAATTGTTCACGGTATATGGCAATACCATAACTATGCTGTATGGAAAATAACAAAAGAAAAAGGAATACCCTATTTTGTTTTACCCCATGGTTCACTAGATCCATGGTTCAATAGAAAATATCCAATTAAATTTATTAAAAAATATATTTATTGGAATATATTCCAGCATAAAATATTAGCTGATAGCAATGGAGTATTATTCACAAATAAAATCGAATTAGCCCTAGCAAAAAATTCTTTTGATCTAACAAAAATTAAAAAAATTAATATAGGATATGGAATAAGTGGTAATCCTTATAAAAAAATTGCTTTAAAAAAAAAAAAAAAATTAAAAAAAAAAATATTTGCCTATATAGGTAGAATTCATGAAAAAAAAGGTCTTGATATCCTTATAAAATCTTTTCTAAATATTTTAAAATTTACGTCAGAATATCACTTGGTGATAGCAGGTCCCAAAGATACAAAATACTTTAAATACTTGAATTCATTAATTCCAAAAAAATTAAAATCAAATATTTCTTGGCCAGGGGCTTTATTCAATAAAAAGAAATGGAATTTATTCAATTCTTGTTATGTTTTTTGTATGCCTTCACACCAGGAAAATTTTGGAATATCAATTGCAGAAGCTCTATCTTCAAAAAAACCTGTTTTAACAACAAATAAAGTCAATATTTATAAAATTATAAAAAAATATAATGCTGGAATTATAACAAACGATACATACACAAGTTATTTAAATGGATTAAAAAAGTTTATTAATATGACCGATGAAAAATATATTAATATGAAAAACAATTCTCTTAAGTGTTTTCAAGAAAATTTTTATGGGGAAAAATATTTTAATAATTTGATGAAATATATTAAACAAGAAATAAATAGTTAATTGATGAAAATTTATAAACAAAAATCCAGATTTATAAGTCCATTAGATTTAAAAACTAAACTAAAAATTTTAATCTGGGAATTTACTTGGTTTTTTTTATGCAGTTGGACTCCTAAACCTTTCAATAAATGGAGAATACTAATATTAAAAATTTTTAACTGTCAAATTTATGGAGAACCAATGGTTCATCAAAAAGCAATTATAACTCGTCCATGGAATTTAATTTTACATGATAGGTCGTGCTTAGGTGAAAGATCAGTTGCTTACGCACATGACATTATAGAGCTTAAAGAGTTAGCTACTGTTGCTCAAGAAACTTATTTGTGCACCGCTACTCACAAATTTGATGAAATTACTAAACCTTTGATGACTGACAAAATAATTGTAGAATATGATGCTTTTATTGGTGCAAGATCCTTTATTATGCCAGGTGTTAAGGTAGGAAAAAATTCGATAATTGGCTCATGTAGTGTTGTAACAAAAAACATTCCAGAAAATTCAGTGGCTTATGGAAATCCAGCAACAGTTAAAAAAACAATTTGAAATTATATATCCCTGTAGAAAGATAATTTTACAACCTCTTTTAAATTCATTTTGTTTTTCTTCATTTTTTTATTTATTTTAAAAATAAATATATCAGTCATCATCCTAAGCCATATCATTTGAATTAAATAGTAAACTAAACCTTGCCAGCTTGATAAAAAGCCTAATTTAATTAAATAGTTATAAACAAATAATAAAATTGGTCTCAAAAATATTGGTAATCGATAATAAATTTTATATTTATAAATTTTATTTTTTTGAGCCTCGTTTTTATTATAATTCAATTCTTCTTTTTTATTTTTATATAAATAATAACTAATTGCTTCTCTCTCAGCATATTTTTTATGTTTGTTAACCCACCAAGATAATTTATTCAAATTTTCATCAGTTATATAAGCATTTGAAAAATATATATCTCCATCTACTTCTAATTGTTCGTCTAACCAAATCTCTTGACTTCTGCCCTTATTTTTTTTCCAAAACCTTAGAGTTTTGTGTGGAAATTGACCTCCAAATGCAATTTCTTTCTTAAAGAATTTTAATTTTCTAATTATTGAAATACCACTGTAAGTTTTACTTATGCTATCTAAATTATTTAAAATATCTTTTTTTAAAACCTCAGATGCAATTTCATCAGCATCTATTCTGAAAATCCAGTTTGTTTTAAATTCGATATTTTTAATTGCCCAATTTATTTGTTTACCTTGATTAATAAAATAATTTTGAAATATTCGTATTTTTTTATTTTCGTTTATAATATTAATTGTATTATCGTCTGAAAAACTATCTACTATAACAATATCATCTACTAAACCATTTAATGAATTCAAACACCTTCTTATGTGTTTCTCTTCATTAAAAGTTAAAATAATAGCTGTTATTGAATTTTTTTTATCAATCACCTTTATATTTTATTAAAGCATAGAATGTTTTTAAAATAATATAAATATCAAGCCAAATCGTCCAATTATTTAAATACCACAAATCAAATTCCATACGTCTTTTCATAGTTTCTGATTTTGGTGTAGCACCTCTCAAGCCATTAACCTGTGCCCATCCAGTTAAACCAGGGTTGCATTTATGTCTTTTTAAAAAATTATTAAATAAATTTGAATAATGGATATCATGCTCAACCATATGAGGTCTTGGACCAACAATTGACATATCTCCTTTTAATACATTAAAAAATTGTGGAAGCTCATCAATGCTATATCTCCTTATTAATTTTCCAATTTTTAAAAGTCTTTTGTCATCTTTTGTTACCTGCATTGTCTTATCAAATTTAGTTTTTTTTAAAGATCTAAGTTTATAGATTTTAAATCTTCTTCCATCCCATCCTGTTCTGTTTTGAGTAAAAAAAATTGGAAAACCATCTTCAAAATATATTGCAAATGCAGAAACTACTAAAACTGGAGAAGCTAATAGAATAAAAATTATAGAAAAAAACTTATCCATCAAAATTTTTAAAAATAGATTAACACCATAAAATCTTGACCACTCATAAAATTCATAATCATATTTATCAGCTAAAAGTTTTTTTCCTTTTAAGTTTGAAATATTTTCTAATTTTATATTTAGTGTATCTACTGAAAATTTGATAATTTTAGACAAAATATTTAATTTATTTTTTTTATTTCCATTAAGTATCCAAATTTGGCCTAATGAATGGTATTCTAAAATAGATCTTATATCTTCATCTTCATTAAATATAGGAAATTTAATTTCACTTTTTATTAACCTGATGTTTAAGTTTTTAATATCTGTAATCATGCAACATTTAAATATAAAAATTTTATCAAATTTCTCGGTAAGTATTTTTTTATTTCTTCGTAAGTACCAACAAGCATTACATTTTTTTGTATTATATTACTTTCAATTAGTTTTTGGTAGAGAGAATTAAAATATAGCTTTGCAAAAGATAAGGTTATTATATGAGTTGTTAAGAAATATATAAATTTTAATTCTAATAAAAAATTTATTTTTAAAACAAAAATTATTGCAAAACTTCCAACAATTGAAAAAAAAATATTTAATAAATCTTCTCTTAAAAATGAAATAAAATTTTTTCTATATTCTTTTCGGTTTTTTAAAAAAAATGATAATATAAAATAATTTATTGATAAAATAATAGAATATAAAAAATAATTAGAATTCTTAAATATTTGATAATTATTTAATTCATAAAAAGAATTATAGCTTAATATTACGTATATATAAGAAGATATTAAAAGTAATCCTGATTTTATAAAGTTCGTAAATAAAATATATCCAGAGTCATCATTTTGAAAAACCTTCTCTAATTTGAACATTATTAGCTTTTAGTATAATAGTCGGGTGAATAACTATAATAATAACTATAATAACTGTCTTTTGATGTATCTAAATCGTTAATAACTATTCCATTAATTTTAGCACCAACATTTTGAATTTTTTTAATTGAAGACATAAACGAAGCAGTTCTTGTTTCTTCAGATCTAATGACGAATAAATTATAATCGGATGCTTGGGTTAAAATTAACGTATCAGAAACTGGTTGAACAGGAGGAGAATCTACAATTACATAATCATATTTTATTTTCAAAACATCTAAGAATTTTTTAATTTGTTCTTTATTTACAATATCTGACATATCAAATCTTTTTTCACCAGACGTAATGATATCTAAATTTGTACCTGGAACTTTAAATATTGCCTCATTTAATTGTGCGCTTCCTGTAATTATCTCCCCTAATCCTAAAATTTCTCTATCAAATTGATAAAATCCATTAAGAACTGAAGGTCTTCGAACATCTGCTTCAATAAATAAAACTTTGTTTGCCTTTTCCAATGAAAGTGCAAGATTAAAAGCAAATGTAGTTTTACCCTCTGAAGGATTTGATGAAGTAATCATATAACTTCTATTTTTTGAATATTTAGATTCTATAGTTGCTCTAGAGGATCTAATTGCCTCTGCAAAACTTGAGGCACCATCTTCAACAAACATTTGTAATATATGATATCCCCTTTTCAATTTTTCTACTCTAGGCAATATTCCAATTTGTGGAATATTTAAAGAGTCTATAGCTTCTGGACTTTTAATTACAGAGGAATTCATTTCTCTAAAATACAACAATCCGTAAATACCAAGAAAAGAAATTAAAAATGCTAAAACAAAATTTTTTGTTGGTTGTGGTGAGAAAGGACTTGAAGGTAAATTTGGTGTCTCAATTACTTTTAGTTTTGATATTTGTAGGTTTTGTGCCTCATTAGTTTCTTTAACTCTCTGTAAGAATGACTCGTATAACTTTCTGCTACTTTCAACTTCTCTTGAAAATTTTAGCATACCAGCCTCTTTTTCTTCAATAATTCTAAGTTCATCAGTTGCTTTTTGAAGTTCTTCCTCAGATAATTTTATAAAATTATCTAAATTACTTAATTCAAAAGCTTTTTGTTGAATATTTTCATCTAATATATCTTTCAACTGCAATTTCAAATTTTCATTTAAATCATTTGCTTGGATTATTTTTGGGTGTTTATCGGTATATATTAAAGATAAGGATTGAATATTACTTTCGTTTGCAGTTAAGCTTGCTTTTATATTTGATATCTCATCCCTTGATCTTAAATCTTTTATTGCCAATAATGCATCAACATCACCATCAGCAACTTTTATAGACAGCAAATCATTTTGTTGCTCTTGATAATTTTTTTTAGCATCTACTATCCTTGAAGATATTGACTGTATTTCTTTGATTTTAAGTTCTTTAACATTTCCTGTATCAACTAAGTTGTTTTCTCTCTTATAATTAGAGAGTTTTTTTTGAGCTACATCCATTTGATTGACTAATTCTTTTAATCTTTCAGTAATTTTTTGATTTGCATAATTTGTGATTTTAATTTTACTGTCAATTTCATATCTTTGATAAGAGTCTATAATAGAAATTAAGGCCAGTTGGGAAATTTTTGGGTTTGTAGATACAAAAGACAATTCAAGTACATCGCTTCTAGGTATATTTCTAACTGAAAAATTTGCAGTTAAAATTGATTTTAAAAAATCTTCATTAATATTTTGCTTTCTGGTTAAAATCCTTTGAAAAAAATTCTGTTTATTTTCAGAATATAAGTTTTTAAATTTCATTGAATTTTTTTTATCTTTAAGAATATACTCTTGAACTTCATCGCTCTTTAATATTGCCATTTGATTATTAATTCTATTGCTCTGAGCCTCTATCGAGTAAACTTCTTCAATATTTACAATTTTATTATCATCTGGTTCGATGACTATTGTTGCTTTACTAAGAAATTTTTTTTCTTGGTTTGATGAGATTAAAAAAACTAATAAGGATAATATTAGTGACAATGTAACGAGATTTTTTAAATTTTTTTTTGCAACTAAGAAGAAAAATTTCAAGTCTCCAACATCAAATATATTTATTAGTGAGTTAATTCTATCGATCATGATTAATTTGATTTTTATTTCTTTTATATGATAAATTCAACGATTTGCTAAATTTCTGGTTAAAATTCACATTTTTTCGCTCATTTTTGCTGGTCAAAATATTTGAAGGTTGGTTTGATTATTATATTACTATTGGTATGAGTCATTTTAAAATTTTTTCAAAATACTTTTTTTTAGTACTATTTTTATTGAACAGTTGCGTATCATTGCCTGGTATAAATAAATCACCTAACAAAAAAAGACCAAACAAAAAAATTATTGAAAGTGAATACTCAATAAAAGATGTTGGCATCAACATTGTTAAAATTAATACATTATCTGAAATAGATATTGATTTTTATAATAAAAAAAAAGTAGAAGAAGCTGACTATAAAGTTAAAAAATTTTCTGACATCTATAATTATAATTATAAATACATTTTAGGGCCAGCAGATTCAATTTCTATAAATTTAACTGATACAGATGATCTTGATAATACTTATCTTATTGATCAAGAAGGTATGATAGATCTTCCATTTATAGGAAAAGTAAAATTAGATGGTTTAACTTTAAATCAAGCGCAAAATATTTTGGTAGATATAGTGAAAGATTTTTATAAGAATCCAGATCTTCAAATAAATATTGAGGAATTTAATAGTAGCAAAGTTTATATTGTTGGAGCTGTAAGAAATCAAAAAACAATCAAATTAGATCAAAAACCTATAAAACTAATAGAGGCCGCAATCGAAGCAAATTTCAATCCTAGTGCTCAGGACAAACTTTTTGGAACAAAAGGATTTTTGAGAAGAGACAATCAAGTATATAAAATAAATTTAGCAAATGCTTTTAGTGGAACAGATGAAAAG
>MDTG01120279.1_pt1 | contig 16431 bp, 18 predicted proteins | sample 811421 | NCBI WGS metagenome assembly MDTG01 (sample SAMN05326645, study PRJNA326480) | marine metagenome | isolation source: seawater | place: Pacific Ocean: South East | collected 2011
AGCTATAGTAAACCTTAAATCACCTCTTAAAGAAATGATTTTTAGAATTCAAAATGATTTATTTGACTTAGGGGCGGACTTATGTGTTCCAGATAATAAAAAGTTAGACTATGAACCGCTTAGAGTAAATCAATTTCAAGTAAATAGGTTGGAAGAAGAAATAGATACTATGAATTCTAATTTAGACACTCTTAAATCATTTATCTTGCCAGGAGGAACCTTAGAGTCAGCTTATTTGCATCTAGCTAGAACTACAGCAAGAAAAGCGGAAAGGCTTATGGTTGAACTAAGTCATAAAGAAAATATTAATCCCATAAGTATAAAATATATAAATAGGTTATCAGATCATCTTTTCGTGATAGCTCGCTTAGTAAATAAACATAATAATCAGCCAGATATTCTATGGGTACCCGGAAAAAGTAAAAAATAATAAATCTAAGTCTTGAGTATCTTTTATTTATATGAGTATAATTTATATTCATATTATTAATATTTATAGAAAGAAATATCATGCCTATTATAAATAGAATTTCAGAGTTTCATGAAAACATGGTTGAATGGAGACAAGATATACATAGCCATCCTGAACTAGCCTATCAAGAAAAAAGAACAGCCAGCAAGGTTGCGAAACTTCTTAAAGAATTTGGAGTTGATGAAATTCATGAAGGTATTGGTGGCACAGGTGTTGTAGGAGTTATTAAAAATGGTAATGGGCCAAAAATTGGTTTAAGAGCAGATATGGACGCCTTACCTATTACAGAAGCAAATCAATGCAGCCATGTATCAACTAATGAAGGAGTAATGCATGCATGTGGACATGATGGACACACTACTATGTTACTTGGAGCAGCACGCTATTTATCAGAAACAAGAAATTTTAAAGGAGAAGTAATTCTAATATTTCAACCTGCAGAAGAAGGTTTTGCGGGAGCTAAAGCTATGATAGATGATGGTTTATTTGAGAGGTTTCCAGTAGATTCTATATATGGAATGCATAATATGCCTGGCCTAGAAACAGGAAGTATTGCTGTTGGACCTGGTCCTAGAATGGCAGCAGCAGATAATTTTGAAATAAAAATTAATGGTAAAGGAGCTCACGCTGCTATGCCCTATCAATCTATAGATCCTATTGTTTGTGGCTCAGCTGTTGTGCAAGCACTTCAATCATTAGTATCTAGGAATGCAGACCCTAGAAAAACTTTAGTAGTATCAGTTACACAGTTTAATTCTGGTCATGCTAATAACGTAATACCAGACTTTGCTAGCTTGGCAGGAACTATTAGATATTTTGATAAGGATACGTCTGAATTTATTAGAGAAAAATTTCCAAAAATAGTAAAAGATGTTTGTGAAGCATTTGGTGCTGAAGCGGAAATAAATTATAAAGAGGGGTATCCACCAACTATTAACGAAATTGATTCAGCTAACTTTGCTTTAGATATTGCTAAAGACATAGCAGGTGAAAAAGCTACAGATAATCAGCCACCAAGTATGGGCTCTGAAGATTTTTCTTATTTCTTACAAGAAAAACCAGGAGCTTATGCCTATATAGGTAATGGAAATTCAGCTTCACTTCATAACCCTTCTTATGACTTTAATGACGAAAACCTTTCTATTGGAGCATCCTTTCTCTCAAGAATTGCAGAAAAAGCACTTAATAATAATTAAGTATAGAAAATTAAAATATATAAAATAAGGGGGTTATTAATATGTTAGATCATTTTTCTATTTCTAATAATAATTTCAGTGGACCAGTTTTAATAACTGGAGCTGGAGGATGCATCGGTGCTTGGACAATGGCAATGCTTTTAAAGGCTAATATAGATGTTATTGCATTTGACTTAACAAGTAATAAAAGAAGGCCAGAGTTACTTATTGAAGATGAGAAATTAAAAAAAGTTCCATGGATTGAAGGAGATATATCCGATACAGAAACGGTCCTATCATCAATTAAAAAATATAGTCCTGAATCCATAATTCATCTAGCTGCACTGCAGGTGCCTTTCTGCGCTGCCGACCCTACTGCTGGCGCAAAGGTTAATGTTGTTGGAACAGTAAATATACTTGAAGCCGCAAAACAGAATTCTATCAAAAGAATTGCGCATGCAAGTTCAATGGCGGCACATTCTTTTTTACCAGGATCAGATTCGCTTAAAACATTATATGGTGCATATAAAATGTGTGATGAACAAATTTCTGAAGTTTATTGGCAAGATCATAAAGTACCAAGTATGTGTCTAAGGCCCGCAATTGTTAACGGAGTTGGAAGAGATCAAGGCATGACATCTAAACAAACTGTCGCGATGTTAGCAGCAGCACTTGGTGAACCATATGACATTCCTTATACAGGCTATGTTTCACATCTATCTGCCGCTGAAGTCGCTTCTGCTTTTATTCATAGTGTATCATATGAAGGTGATGGATCTTTTGTATTTGATATTTTTGGAGAAAGTGTAAATATTAACGAAACAATCAAAATGATTAATAAAATTAAACCAAATGCAAATATTACATCTTCTGGATCAGAGATGCCATTTCCGAGTAAGCTTTCGGATATTCCACTTAGAGAACATCTAAAAAGTAGGGTTTCTGATTATGGAAGTATAGATACAAAAACTATGATTTCTGAAACTATAACTGCTTTTGAAAAATTAATTCAATCTGGAAAAATAGATATCAATTATCTAAAATAAGGGAATCCTGCTATGAGCTGGGAGAATGAAGTAAAAGAGATAAAAAAACGTCTAAAACTTATTCAAGAAATGGGCGGTAAAGAAAAAATAAAAAGACAATATGATGCTGGAAGAACTACTGTTAGAGAAAGAATATTTGCTCTAGTAGATAAAGGTAGCTTTAAAGAGATTGGACGTTTGACAGGTTTAAGTGAATACAATGAAGACGGAACATTAAAAAGCCTAATGGCTGTAAATTCTGTTATAGGTCATGCTCTAATTAATAAAGTCCCTACAGTAATTTATGGAGATGATTTTACTATTAGGGGAGGTGCAGGAGATGCCGCAATTTATGAAAAAATGATTACTGCTGAACGCTTTGCGAATGAATATAGAATGCCGCTCATTAGACTTATTGAAGGCACTGGAGGAGGAGGCTCTGTAAAATCTATTGAAGCAGATGGTTATACTTATGTTCCAGCTAACCCTGGATGGGATTGGGTAGTAAGTAATATGGCAACTATACCTGTAGTTTCTTTGGGATTAGGCCCTGTAGCTGGCCTAGGTGCGGCAAGATTAGTGAGTAGTCACTACTCAGTAATAGTAAAAAAGATGAGCCAAGTATTTGTTGCTGGCCCTCCCGTAGTAAATAGATTAGGAGAAACTGTCACAAAAGAATCTCTGGGAGGAAGTGAAATTCATGGAAAGAATGGAGTAATAGATGAAGTTGCTGATAGTGAAGCTGATGCGTTAGCAAAGGCTAGAAAATTCTTAAGTTACCTTCCTTCTTCCACATATGAAATTCCTAAAAGAATCAAAAATAATGACCCTATAGATAGAAAAGATAATTGGTTAATAAGTGCTATTCCAAAAAATAGAAGACATAGTTATGAAATACGCCCAATTATAGAAAGTGTGACTGATAAAAATAGTTTTTTTGAAATAGGAAAGAATTGGGGTACATCATCTGTATCAGGCTTTGCAAGATTAGATGGCTGGCCCATAGTAGTTTTAGCAAACGATCCTCAAGTTTATGGGGGTGGATGGACAGCTGATGCATCTCAAAAAATCATACGGATATTAGAAATTGCAGAGACATTTCACTTACCTGTATTACACTTAGTTGATAATCCTGGCTTTCTAGTAGGAACTCATGGTGAAAAAGCAGGAACTATTAGGCATGGAGCAAGAGCATTAGCAGCCATATATCAGCTTAGTACGCCAATTTGTTCTATTATTTTAAGAAGAGCATTCGGAGTAGCTGGTGCGGCCCATATGAATCATACTAAACATAGATATAGGTTTGCTTGGCCATCAGGCGATTGGGGTTCTTTACCGCTTGAGGGCGGAATAGAAGCTGCATATAAATCAGACTTCATAAAATCTGATAACCCAGAAAAACTATTAAAAGAATTAGAAGAAAAGCTTAATCATGTAAGATCTCCTTTTAGAACCGCTGAAAAGTTTTCTGTTGAAGACATAATTGACCCAAGAGATACTAGAAAAGAGTTATGTTATTGGATAAGTTTAGCAAGTAAAAATTTGACATCTGGGCCCGTATCTTTTGGAATGCGTCCCTAAAAAATATAAAATTTTTAGAGAAAAGAAAAAAATCATGAGTAAAAATAGATATAACATTGCTGTAATTCCAGGAGATGGAATTGGCACAGAGGTAATGCCTGAAGCTCTAAAAGTATTAGAGATTATTTCAAAAAAATATTCAATTAATCTTAATTTTGATCACTTTGCTTTTAGTTCATATGAATATTTTTCTAAGTATGGGAAGATGATGCCTGATGATTGGAAAACACAAATAGGTAGTCATGACGCCTTATTATTTGGGGCAGTAGGATTGCCAGATAAAATTCCTGATCATATTTCACTATGGGGCTCTTTATTAAAGTTTAGAAGAGAATTTGATCAATATGTTAGCTTAAGGCCCGTAAGGTTAATGCCAGGAGTTCCTTCTCCACTTGCGAATAGAAAGCCTGGTGATATAAATTTTTATATTGTAAGAGAGAATACTGAAGGAGAATACTCATCTATAGGAGGAAAAATGTTTCCTAATACAGATAGAGAAATAGTAATGCAAGAAACTGTAATGTCGAGAATTGGTGTAGATAGAGTTTTAAAATATGCTTTTGAACTAGCTAAAAATACAGAAAAAAAACATTTAACTTCAGCTACAAAATCTAATGGCATATCGATTACAATGCCTTATTGGGATGAAAGAGTTGAAAATATTTCTAAAAATTATCCCGAAATAAAATATGATAAATATCATATAGATATATTATGTGCTCATTTTGTTTTAAATCCAGATAAATTTAATGTGGTTGTAGCATCAAACTTATTTGGAGATATTCTTTCTGATCTTGGCCCAGCCTGTACCGGCACAATAGGAATTGCTCCATCAGCTAATATTAATCCTGAAAGGAAATATCCATCACTATTTGAACCTGTTCATGGCTCTGCTCCAGACATTGCAGGAAAAGGTATTGCTAATCCTGTCGGACAGATATGGTCTGCAGCTATGATGTTAGATCACCTAGGCTATAAAGAAGCATCTCAAAATATTGAAAGGGCTATAGAGGAAGTACTTAAAATTAAAAAATATAGAACAAAAGATCTGGATGGAGATGCTACTACTGTAGTATGTGGCAATGCTGTAGTTGATGCTATATAGATTTTATAATCAAATAAAATTCTTCAGCTATTAATATTTTAAAAGAAATGATCCATAGAAAATAATAAAACGTATATTTGAATATACTTAAAAGGGGAAAAAATATGTTTAAAGAAACTTACGCTTTAATAATGAGTTCAAATTCAAATCCACTGCGACATCTGCCTAAAATGGTGCGCTTTCAGTTTATGACAACACTCGCTTTTATGTGGTCCTTTATATTTACAATGTGGATAGGTTCTATGGCATTTTTTGGCCCCTCAGCAATAGCACATTTGCTGGTGTTAATTGGTGTATTTTTTACTGCTGATATTTTTCATAAAGCAGAAAAATAAATATTAGCTGTTTAACTGTTTTATTAAAACATGGTTTATAATTACTAAAAATATTTAAAAATTATAATACTCTAACATGTGTAAGTTTCTGTTTTTATGTTAAATACTTAATATGAATAATATTTCCATTATTGGTGGTGGACCATCGGGACTTATGGCAGCAGATATTTTATCTGCAAATGGCTATGCAGTTACTATATATGAAAGAAAAGCTACTTTTGGCCGTAAATTTCTTATGGCAGGCCGAGGCGGTTTAAATATTTCTAATTCCGAAAACCTAGACGATTTTATAAAAAATTATGGAATAAAATCTAGTATTTTTAAAAATATTATTAATAATTTTACGCCAGAAAATTTACGTGATTGGTGCAAAGATCTAGGAGAAAGAACTTTTATTGGTTCTAGTGGACGCATATTTCCTGAAAGCTTCAAATCCTCCCCTCTATTACGCGCTTGGATTAAGCGACTAGACCAACAAAATGTCATTTTTAAATTAAATCATAATTGGCTAGGCTGGAAAAAAGATAATCTTATCTTTCAAACAAAAAGTGGGATAATTTATATAGAATCTAATATGACTATCCTTTCTCTGGGCGGAGCATCCTGGCCAAATCTAGGATCAGATGGATCCTGGGTAAAAATTCTTAAAGATCAAAATATTGAAGTCTCTAATCTACAGCCATCAAATTGTGGGTTTATGGTAGAATGGTCTAAAATATTCTCAAAACGTTTTGAAGGAAAATCCTTAAAATCTATCTCATTGTCTTTTCAAGATAAAAACATTCTAGGTGAATTTATAATTACAAAAAATGGTGTTGAAGGTGGTGCAATTTACACACTATCATCATTATTAAGAGAAGAAATAAATAAGAATGGAGAAGCTAAATTAATACTTGATTTAAAACCTGATTTTAATATTAAAGAAACTAACAAAAGACTCCAAAGACCAAAATTAAAATTATCTATAACAAATTATTTGCGCAAGACTTTGAATTTATCTGATGTAGCAATTGGACTCCTAATGGAATTACCAGATAGAAATAATTCTTCACCAGAAAAAATTACTAATAATATAAAATCTTATGCTCTTATTTTAAAAAAGCCATTTGGAATTAACCGTGCAATTTCAACAGCAGGTGGAGTCACTTTTACTTCTATTGATGAAAATTTTATGCTGAATAATAAAAAAAATGTTTTTGTTGCTGGCGAAATGTTAGATTGGGAAGCACCAACTGGAGGTTACCTTTTACAGGCGTGTCTAGCAAATGGTGCATTTGTAGCAAATACTATTATAAAAAAATATCCTTTAAATAAAGCATATAATTGACTATTACTGTATGCCTATTCATTACTTTATATAAATTTTCATGTACACCAACAACATATTCCAGTATTTGTATTTATCTAATTATAAAGTAAATAAAATACTATCAATCTGTTAGGTATTAAATAAAAAGGATTATAATAAGTTGAAATATTTAAAAATAATTACAAAATATTTAGTGAGGTTAATTTTAGCAAGTATAGTGGTAGTTGCTGGAAATATAAGTATTTACTTTTTATGGGTAAAGTACATTTCAGGATGGTTTTGATAATTTTATATTAATAAATATTATACCTTTTTCAATTTTTTAAATGATGGGTTATTAGAAATATGTTCGGTAGTGTTGATAAAAAACTAATAAAATATTTTAAAAGAAAACAGGAAAGCCCTCTTGATATTCTTATAAAGCTGATTAAGAAGGAAAAAAACACAGAAAAACAAGAGATATTAAATAAAGACATAAATGATAAAAAGAGCTAGCTATATAGGTTTATACAGCAGTTTATTTTTAAATAGCAAATTACAAAACTGGTGCTGACTATTTAACTGGGATTTGTAAAGAGTAAGCATATTGATCTTCTAATTCTTGAACCACATCATAAGAAGTTGTCATATCATTTCTTAGTTCTTCTATTCTTTCAAGGACCTGTCCAGTTGTCCTGTTTAGGATAAATGTTAGCTTTAAAAGTATAACTTAGCCCATAAAAAGTTACCCTGTTCAGGTTGGTTTGGCATCATTTGGAGTGTTGCGTATACAAAATGCGTATACAAAAAATATTAGTAGATGTACTAGGATTGGCTGTTATGAAGGATTCTGAAGGGTATTAGGAATATGGTGCCCAAAGATGGAATTGAACCAACGACACAGCGATTTTCAGTCGCTTGCTCTACCAACTGAGCTATTTGGGCCCCATATAAGAGTTTTTAATAGATAGACTTCATTATGTAAAGGAAAGTATTCATCAAAATTAAAAAAAAAAAAAATATTAGATCTTATTTTATACCTTTTATCATTTTATCAGCATCTATTAATGAAAGTCCTACTATATTATCATAGTTTCCGTTAACTCGCTTAACAAATTTAGAAGCAACACCTTGAATAGCATAGCATCCTGCTTTTCCTATCCATTCTTCTGATGATATATAGCTTTCTATTTCTTTCTGCTCTAATACTCTAAAAACAACTTGAGTAACTATTGTTCTAAGTGAGATATTCTTAGATGGAGATATGACGCAAATACCGCCATAAACTTTATGACGTTTTCCAGATAAATTTTTAAGAATTTGAAATGCTTCTATTTTATTTGTAGCTTTACCGTATATTTTTCCTCCAGAGACAATAACTGTGTCTGCCGCAAGAATATAAGAATCTTTATGGCTTAAAGATACAGACTCTGCTTTTTTTAAAGCTATCCTATTTACATACGCTGTAGGTTTTTCATTACCATTAATACTTTCATCTACATTTGGTGATACTACTAAGTCAGGTTGATAGCCTATTCTATTCAGCATACTAAGTCTTCTTTCAGATGAAGAAGCTAATACGAATTTATATTTATTATGTATCAAGTATATTACTTATGCCTATATATAATTCTGCCTTTACTTAAATCATAAGGCGTCATCTCAACTGTCACTTTATCACCAGCTAAAACACGAATTCTATGCTTTCTCATTCTTCCTGCAGTATGTGCTAATACCTCATGTTTATTTTCGAGAGTAACTTTAAACATTGCGTTAGGAAGAATTTCATCAACTATTCCATCAAATTCTAAAAGATCTTCTTTTGCCATATTTATCCCTTTTTATTAATTACTTGTAATAGTATTATACTAAAACATTCTTACCTAGTAATGATTTTCTATGAATAATACTAAATAATGTAATAAATCTTCTTGCTGTATCAAAACCCATAACTATATCACCTTTTAACTTATTTAATAAGTCATGTGAAGCGTCATCATGTAAACTTCTTCTTCCCATATCTAAAGCCTCAACTTTCTGCATTGGTGCAGATTTAATAGAGTCATAATAAGTATCACATAAGATAATATACTCTTTTAAGGTCTTACTTATACTCTTAAAATTAATTGAAATAGTTTTTAAATTAATTTTAGAGTCTTTAGAATCAACGATAAAAGTTAATATATTTTCCTGCAGCCATAATTTTATTGTAAAAATGGTCTCGCTTGAATTAATCAAAGAAAATGAATTATCTTCTAATATGTCATAAATAGCTACTTTAATATCCATATCATTAGAAGTATTTAAACCATTTAAAATAACTTCTTTAAATACAATACTATGAATATTATTTTTCATTTTTGAAGTTTTTCATCCTTATTTGCATTGATAAAGCATGGGCACCTAAGCCTTCATTTTCAGCTATTCTGATGGCTGATGGGGCAATCTTTGATAAAGAGTCTAAATCACATTTGATTAAAGAAGTACGCCTCATATAATCTAATGTTGAGATACCTGATGAAAACTTAGCAGTTCTTGCAGTAGGAAGAACATGATTGGGTCCTGCAATATAATCTCCTATTGCTTCTGGAACAAAACGTCCTAGAAATATTGAGCCAGCATTATTTATTTTATCAGAAATAATTTCGGGGTTATCCATAGATATTTCAAGATGTTCCGGAGCAATTTTATTTGCTATTTCTATAGATTGCTTCCAATTTTTTACAATAATAATCATTCCATTATTATTCCAACTAGCCTTAGCTATTTCTGCTCTTTCTAAACATTGTATTAGAGAATTAATCTCCACTTCTACTTGCTTTGCAAAGTCTAGGTTATCTGTTATTAATATAGATTGCGCATCTACGTCATGCTCTGCCTGAGACATTAAATCAGCAGCAATCCATTTAGGGTTACTTTTGTCATCAGCAATAACTAATATTTCTGATGGCCCAGCAACCATATCAATGCCAACTTTACCAAACAGTTGTCTTTTTGCTTCCGCTACCCACGCATTACCAGGACCAAAGATTTTATTTACTGCCTTTATAGATTTAGTGCCATAGGTCATAGCTGCAATAGCTTGAGCTCCTCCTATTTTATATATTGTTTTTACTCCAGAAATTTTAGCAGCTACTAATACAGCTGGATTCAAATATCCATTTGGACTAGGCACACACATAGAAACATCTGGAACATTTGCAATTTTAGCAGGAATGGCAGTCATAATCACTGAGCTAGGATAAGAAGCCTTTCCTCCTGGCACATATAAACCAACAGAGTCAATTGGTGACCATCTAGAACTTAATGACACATTACTGTCATCTACAAAATTAATGTTTTTTGGAAGTTGTAATTCATGATAGACACTTATTCTTTCTGCTGCTTTTTCAAGAGCAGATATAAGTTTTTTGTCACAATTATCATAAGCAAGGTCAATATCTTTTTTATCTACAAAAATTCCATTTTCATAAATATTATAATTATCATATTTTAATGTTAATTCACTAATAGCTTTATCACCATTTGTCTCTACATCAGAAATTATACTTTTCACTTGATCAGCAATATTCCTATCAGGGCTTCTGTTCTTAGAAATAAACTTATCTATAAGTGTAATAAAGTTTTCATTACTATGGTTAAGAATTTTTTTCACTTAATACCTCCTGAAAAAGACTTATAATATGACGAACATTTTCAGAACGAGTTTTAAAGGATGTTCTATTTATTACAAGATGAGATGTTATCTCAAGTATTTTTTCTATTTCTACTAAATTATTAACTTTCATTGTCATTCCTGAAGAAACTAAGTCAATTATTTTATCTGCCATATCCAAAGTAGGAGCAATTTCCATAGCTCCGTTCATTTTTATACAGTCAATATTAATTCCTTTTTCTGCATAATATTTACTGCTTATATTAGGGTATTTTGTAGCAACTTTTAATTGTATATTCTCATTTTCAATATAATTCTTCGGCTCAGCAATAGAAAGGCGACACTTACCAATATTCAAATCTACTGGGGCATATAGCTCTGGATAATTAAATTCTTTTAATACATCTAGTCCTACAACTCCTATATCAGCTCCTCCAAAAGCAACAAAAGTTGCTACATCAAAACTTCTAACTCTAATAATTTTTAACCAAGACAAATTAGAAGAAAATAATAACCTCCTATCACTTGTATCAAAAAATGCTTTTTCAGGAGTAATATTAGCTTTTTTCATTAACGGAACTAATTCTTCTAAAATTCTTCCCTTAGGAACAGCTAAAATAATATTTTCAGTCCTAATTTTACTCATATTGATCCTTTATTTCTTAGAGGGACTACAGCTGGCTTTATAGGTTTTCTTACGTCCTCTATATATAATTTTAAACCTCTCACACTAAATCTAATTGAAGCTTTTTGGTCAAAAGTAAACATCAAAATACCTTTATCATATGCTATAGAGATTAGGCTATGTAAACCTTTACTTTTTTTATCTAAAATATTTTCTACTATAAAGGAATCTACACAATGTATCTGTATAATACATAAAACTTGTAATAAATTCTCATCTTTAGCTTCGCTACACTCCCATGTAAACCTCTCTACTGACATAAGAAAAGTATTTTTATCTTTTAAAAATGTTATCTCACTATCAAAAACAATTGCTTCAAACAAACATTTTGATAAAACTTCTAAATCGTTATCATCTTCTGCCCTAAGTTTTATAGGTTTATAATTAATATTGTCCTTACTAAACATTTATTTAACTATATCCTTTTGATTCTAGCACCACATAAAGAAAGTTTTTGCTCTAACTTTTCATATCCGCGATCTAAATGGTATACTCTATTTATAATAGTTTCTCCTTCAGCCTTTAATCCAGCTAAAATTAAAGAAGAAGACGCTCTTAAATCAGTTGCCATTACTTGGGCACCATTTAAGCTATCACAACCTTTAATATAAGCTTTAACTCCTTCAACACTAATATCAGCACCAAATCTAACTAATTCTGCAATATGCATAAACCTATTTTCAAAAATACTCTCCTCTATAATAGAATTTCCTTTAGATATAGTCATTAGAGCCATTGCCTGCGCTTGTAAGTCAGTTGGAAATCCTGGATAAACCTCTGTTTTAAGATTAGCACTTTTTATTATACTTGGACCTTCTATTTCTATACTGTTTGTATCATATTTAATCCGAGCTCCTATTTTCCTTAAGAAGGATAAAACAGTTGTTAAATATTTTTCTTCTGCATTTAATAACTTTATTTTACCGGATGTTATAACAGCCGCCATAGCATAAGTTCCTGCTTCTATTCTATCTGGCATCACACTATGAATAAATCCTTTTAAGTGATTTACGCCTTGAACTTCTATAGTTTTCATATTTGGCCTAGTTATATTTGCCCCCATTTTTATAAGAACATATATTAAATCATCTATTTCCGGCTCTAAAGCAGCATTTCTAATTATTGTTTTTCCTTTTGCCAAAGATGCAGCCATAATTATATTTTCTGTCGCTCCTACACTTACTTTAGAAAAAGTAATATCTGCTCCTTGTAGTCTACCACCAGGAACTCTAGCTTTAATATAACCATCTTGAATATCTATTTTTGCTCCCATTTTTATAAGTGCGGAAATATGTATATCAACAGGCCTTGATCCTATTGCGCATCCTCCAGGCAAAGAAACTTCTGCCTCTCCAAACCTAGCTAAAAGTGGCCCCAAAACCAAAACAGAAGCTCGCATTTTACGAACTAATTCATAATCTGCATGTGTGGAAATATCTTTGAGTGGCTCCAGGATAAATAAATCTTTTTTTTTATTTATTTTTATTCCCAAAGATATTAATAGTTCCTTCATTGTAAAAATATCAACTAAATCAGGAACATTTCTTATTTCTGAAATTTCATTTGTTAATAAAGAAGCCACTAATATAGGAAGTGCGGAATTCTTTGATCCGCTTATTTTGATTGTTCCTTCTAGAGCTTTTCCTCCAAGAATTGATATTTGATCCATAATAATTTAACCGTCAAAGTTTAGGTAAAGTAACACCACGTTGCTTCATATATTTCCCAGACCTTTCAAGATAAGAAATGTCACAAGCAATATCACCTTTTAAAAATAAGAACTGGCAAGCACCTTCATTGGCATAAACTCTTGCTGGCAGAGGTGTAGTATTTGAAAATTCAAGAGTCACATGTCCTTCCCATTCAGGTTCTAATGGAGTTACATTTACTATAATGCCACAGCGCGCATATGTGGATTTTCCTAAACAAATAACTAATACATCCCTAGGAATCTTAAAATATTCTACTGTTCTTGCTAGAACAAAGCTATTAGGTGGAATGATACAATTTTCTGATTTACGCTCAACAAAAGATTCTTCTGAAAAGTTTTTAGGATCTACAAGCGCATTATTGACATTGGTAAATACTTTAAATTCATCCGCTACTCTTGCATCATAACCATAAGATGATACTCCATAACTTATGACATCCTTTTTATTTTGTTCTGCTACAAATGGCTTTATCATATCCTGTTCCGTGGCCATTTTTGTAATCCAAGAATCTGGCATTATTGACATTGTATAATCCTGTGTTTTAAATTTGTTTAATAGTTACTATAGATAAATAATATTCTCAAATATATACCTATTCTTTGTTATTTTGTAATTTACGTGCTTTTAATTGAGCTTTTCTTCTTTTTAAATTTTCTTTCATTTCTAAAGCTAAACGCAACTCTTTATTTTTTAATTTTAATTTACTATTCTCTTTATTATTTAAATTCATTTGAATCCAGCTTAATTAATTGTATGTATTTATTTAATAAATATTAATAATAATATAAAGATACAATAATATTCACAAATTACTAGGGAGTTAATCAAATTTATAACAAAATATGGGTTAAAGGAAACACTTCCGGTATCATTGGAAAATTATTCTCTTATATTGATTTAATTTTTGTAGATCATGGAATATTTCGGTTTAAGTGGCGCTCTCTGCATAAAATTTCTGAAAATATTTATAGATCAAACCAGCCTTTCCCATGGCAAATATTAGCTGATAAAAATAAACGCGGAATCAAAACTATTATTAATCTAAGAGGAGTGAGAAATTGCTCATCCTTTTTCTTAGAAAAAGAAGCGTGCGAAGAACATAATATTAAACTAATTAATTTTCCTGTAACATCTAGAGCAGCACCTAAAGTAGAAACTATATTAGCAGCAAAACAATTATTTAATGAAATTGAGTATCCAGCTATTATGCATTGTAAATCAGGAGCAGATAGAGCAGGATTAATGTCAGCATTGTATTTGATTTTACATAAAAATGTTTCTGTTGAAGATGCAAAAAAACAACTTTCCTTCAAATATTTGCATATAAATCATGCCAAAACTGGAATTTTAGATGCATTTTTTGATAATTATTTAAAAGAAAATAAAAATAATACCTTCTTAGAATGGGTAAAAAATGATTATGATTCAGAAAAACTTAAACTATCTTTTAAAGTTAAAAAACTTAGTGAAATCTTAAGCACTTATATATTAAGAAGAGAATAAAATTTATTCTAAGTTTTGCAACAAGGCCATTTTCTTATAAAGGACTGAGTTTTCTAATAACTCTTCATGAGTTCCTGATGAAATAATTTTACCTTGATCCAAAACAATAATTCTATCTGCATTTATGATAGTTGAGAGACGATGCGCAATTGTAATAGTAGTTCTGTTTTTAGAAATACTATTAAGAGTTATTTTAATTTTATTTTCTGCTTCAGAATCTAAAGAACTAGTAGGTTCATCTAAAATTAATATTTTAGGATTTCTCAATATTGCTCTTGCTATAGCTATTCTTTGTCTCTCTCCTCCTGATAAATTGGCTCCATTTTCTCCTACCATAGTATCATAGCTATTAGGCAACTTTTCAATAAAATCATGCGCCCCAGATTCTTTAGCAGAACGCATTATATTTTCCTTATTAGCTATTTGATTGCCAAAGTGTATATTCTCAAAAACTGTGCCATGAAAAAGCAAAGTATCTTGAGATACTATAGCTATATTCTCTCTTAATGAAGCTATTTTAATACTCTTCAAATTTTTGCCGTCTATTAAAACCTCTCCTTCGTCTGGATCAAAAAACCTAAGTATTAAATTCACTAATGTTGACTTTCCTGAACCACTTGGGCCTACTATAGCAATAGATTCTCCAGAATTTAGCTCTAGATTAATGTTATTTAAAGCTAAAATATTTTTATCTGAATATTTATACTTAATATTTCTAAATATTATTTTGCCTTCTTTAACTTTTATAGATTCTGCATCTAATGCATCATAGACTTTAGCTTTTGAATCTATACCTCCAAAAACTCGGATAGCAGCGGCTGTTCCTTCCTGAAGTACAGAGTTTAAAGTTCCTATTGCTCTAGCAGGTCCTACAGCAATTAATAAAGCACTAATAAAACCAGAAAACTCTCCTACTGTACTAGTTCCTGAAACTATTTGCCAGCCAGCCAATAAAATTACTAGTGATATTGCAATACCTCCAATAATTTCCATAACTGGCTCTAATCCTGCACGAGTTGATATTACTTTGATTATTATGGACTTTAGGTCACTAAAATAATTTATAGCTTTTTTGTTTTGAATATTTTCTAATTGATAGCTTTTAATTAATCTTGCTCCTAAAAAACTTTCATTTAAAAATGATGACGTTTTTCCAATATGCTCCTGCATAGCATTAGATAAGAGTCTACTCTTCTTTCCAATCCTTATAATAGGATAAACCGCTATAGGATAGACAGCTATTACTGCTAATGCTAAAACCCAGTTTAACCAAAACATAGAAATTACTAAACCAATCAAAGTAAAAAAATCTCGAAGAAGATTATTAAAGCTTCTTATCATAGCTTCTTTCATTAAATTGACATCATTCATAATTCTAGACTGAAGATTTCCTATCCTCTCAGTATTTATAATATCTAGATCTAAATTTAATAAAGATTTAAATAAATTAGTTTGTATTTTAAAAATTATAGATTGTACCAATGTATTTATAAGAACAGTTTGTTTGTATAATGCTCCACCTTTAATAACAGTTAGAATAATTATAAAAACAGGAATAAAACTAATTTTTTTCCAATTAGCTTCCTCTAAAGAGATAAAAGCATAATCTATTACAATTGGATATAAAGCAGTAGATCCAGCTATAAATAACATTAAAATATTAGCAATTATGAAAGAGTATAAATGTACCTTTCCATAATTTTTCCAAATTCTTTTAAATGCTTGAATTGGCGACATAGAGTTAGAGTTAAGCATAATTTTTCCAAATCATTAAGATACCTACTTTTAGTTTATACTACTTAAGTTAATTTAATAAAAATTACTAGAAACACATAATAAAATAATCTATTAATAAAAAATAATGATAAATTCCAATAATAGTAGAACTTTTAACT